>Ga0255763_1000061_pt1 | contig 101592 bp, 65 predicted proteins | sample 041ome_2_FD_179963 | JGI IMG/M metagenome (GOLD analysis project Ga0255763, IMG submission 179963) | Coastal salt marsh microbial communities from the Groves Creek Marsh, Skidaway Island, Georgia - 041406US metaG (version 2) | ecosystem: Environmental > Aquatic > Marine > Intertidal zone > Salt...
AAGAGTGTAAATTTGTATTAGGTGTTCAGTTTCTTTTTGCTCTTTAGCAAAATTAATATTTTGGAGGACTCGTAATCCTGATTATGCTTGCAGATTACACAGTAAAACTATTCCCACGAGAGTTGATTCGCTACCAAAACAATGGAGGTGATCGAGACGATGACGAGAACACATCGATAAAAAAACGAAGAGTGTAAATTTGTAATAGGTGTTCAGTTTCTGCTCGATACGTAAGACGAGCAGAAACCTTTTATCGTACGAATTTAGCTGCGAACGCGTAATCTATTAAACACATGTTTCTATGTAATCTTCGCAACAATCGCCTGTAGATTCACACAACGAGTCACAGCAGCACACATTGGACTCGTACGTGTAATCACACAGTCCGCATATGCTCGGAAGTTGTACTCTACAACTCCCGGCGTCTGCACTCGTTGGCGGTGGCGAAAGAGCTTGCGGTGGTATTGGTATTGTAGGAGCGGGTGATGGAGGTGATGCGAGCGGCTGAGGGCTCTGCAACTCGACGGACGTTGTTGGTGGCGGTGGCCTCGTTTGATACAGCCAACTAAATTCGGTAACACGCCGCGGAGCTGGAGGTGGCCTGGGAGGAGGAGGAGGAGGTTGTGGCGAGCTTTCTTTAAGAAAAAACTCAAAGTTCGTTTCGTTTCTCTGTTTGTGCAGCAATAGTTTAGAACTGTGATAGCGTCCGATCGGATGTAAAACGCGATCAACGAGAATCAATTTTGCTCCGTTGTGTGCTTGAGCGATGTTCGATTTGATTATCAAAGCCGCGCTTTCAGTCTCCCCAGAAGCAAAGTTTCGACTCGTAAAGGCATTACGCACAACGTTATCCTTTGGGGACTCTTCTCTCGACAGGAAGTATTGTATTGAACAAAAATAAGAAAAGTCGCCACAACAATCACCATTCTGAACGCACGCTTCGTCGCAACAACACGTATTAAGTTCAATATTATCGCACGTACCACACCTGTTTAAGCACGTCGAAGACGTCACGTCCAAATTCAAAGCAGAAGAGGAAGACGCGTTTGCGCTAGCGGCTTCGTTTTCCTCATCGAAAGGCATGATATCGATCGGGCGCAACATAATGCGCGCAGATAAAGTTGAATCTTCACAGTATTTTGAAAGTAACGCATTTTTTCCTTCAACTTTGTGCCGAAATGTAAACGAAGCGCACACGCTTGCATCTCTTGGCGAGACTGAACGCAATGGCAAACTCAACGCTTGTCTTTGCACTGCTAAAGCGTGCGCGACTGAACGAGGCTGTGTGTTGATTACTCCATAGTGCGAGAGTAATATTTCGAGAGCTTCCATCTCGCCAAGATTGGAGATCAATTTCTCATCATTTACTATCGTCGAGAGATCAATCGACGATGAAAACACATGAGCCCTTACAACATTTCTCAGCGTCGCTTGGGTAGTCGAAAACGAAGGTTCATCGTACTCCGAGTTATTGCGTCCATTTTGTTCGCTCAGCGTAGAACGAAGAAACAAGAACGCCGCATCAATCGGCGCAAACACCGTCATTGGTTTCTGTAGCGCTTGGAGCCGTAAAATTTCTGCACTCGAATCTAAAACGTTTGAAAATTTCCGTAAATTTCGATTCCGAATGATTTTAGTCGCGATCGAGTCTACGCATCGATACGCGTTCGGAAGTAACATAGATTGACACCATTTGTAGTTATCGTAAAAGCACGAGTGTTGAATGACGTATGCAGTTTTGTTCGATTCCTTCATTTTTTCTTCATCGAGCGTTATTCTTCCACATCTTCCAAACAACGCTCCACCTGTTAAGGCGCTTCCGAAATTAATATCACTGGATTCTACGCGTCTCAGGTTCTGTAACCCATCGAGTGATCGCAACTTTGTCGTTGCTTTTAAATCCAATCTACCTTTGACGACTTGTAAGGACATGAAATTTGAGAGACTTCGGATACTTTCCCCAGAAATCATGAAATCTCCCCCCACTTGGAAGAGGTTACGAAAACATCCAATTTCAAGAACTTTCAAGCTTTTCGTAGCGTTGATCAAGAAAGATCCGCCGACGGATTCTAGGGACGGAAACGCTGTCGATTCGATGTTTCGATGCGATTCAGAGACGTGCAGCTCGAAGTTTTGTCCGATTTTAGCCACAGTAGTTGCAAAGTTGCGTATACTCCTTGTCGAGAGCGAAGAAGTAGATTTTTGCGTATCGATGCACTTAAACGATCCGCGAATGATCCGTAAGTTTGGCAGGACATCGAATCGAGATGATAAAACATCACTGTTCGTAATCGTAAGATCGCCTTTGATATACAGTAAGGAAGAGAGGATATCATTATCTAATCCATAGACATTGAACAGCTCCAAACTATCAACGCTTCTGAGCTTAGCAAATAAAGAGTGTCGTTCATTCCAATCAAACGAGCCAGTCATCGAAAGTTTCCCTGTGATGCGTGTAACGTTACTCGCAATCGCGTCTCGACCGGTATTGTTTTCGATGACATCATCCATGCGGGTCAAAATCATCCGGAAACCGTTTCTCCTACTTGAAGAAACAAACACGTCGCCTTCAAAGGTGAAACTTTCAACGAGCAACAGAGTCGCGAGCATGATGAAACATGCGCATTGCGGCGAAGAACTTAGCAGCCACTTCAATGAAATCTTCCTTGTAATTTTCAGCATCATTTGCGGTATTCTATCGTAAAGTGATCATGATTGGAGTGTGAGAGTTAAAAATGAGAAAATATGCGTTTTTTTATTAAAAGCTTTCTTTCCGAGCAGAAACTGAACACCTAATACAAATTAACACTCTTCGTTTTTTCATCGATGTTTTGATTTCTTCGATCAAACAACTCTATCATTAGATCTGTATGGATGTTATTGATGTCATAAAAGTCTTGATTCGATCGAAAACGGCGCAGATTCGGATTTGACGGACTGTTTGTACACCTTCGTACTCGGTAGAAGTTTTTGTCACAGGTTAGCTGACGATGTACGCTTTTAAATTACAACTTCTCTTCGCTCTCCTCCTTCTTCCTCTTCGTCATCATATCTATGGCGGGCTTTAAATCCTCTTTTTGCACGCGCTTCAAATTTTCTTTCAGCGCTTTGATCTTCCGCAAACGTTCTTCCGGGTTGTCTTCGCTCGTTAATTTACGAACGACGCGACTATCCTTAATCTTTGGATTGGACGTTATTATCTTCTCGGTGACTTTATCGATACCGTCGTTCAGTCTCTTCACCGACGGCTGCAAAACTTCCGGAACGCTCTCTGTTATTTTGGCGCGCGCGCGTTGGATCTTTGGCCCAATCGGCGGAGACGCATCCTCGGATTGCACCTTCATTTCCATTAACCGAACTTTTAAAGTTTTCAACCTCTCCAATTCCTCAATCTGCGACTCTACTTCAGCCATTCTTCGTTTTACGTCCATTACGCGCTCATCCTTCGAAAGTGCTGGTTGTGCGATTGCTTTTTCTCTCGGCGTCGCGACGATATCATCGCTCGTTTTAGTTTTATCCGCGTCTCCTTCTTTTCTAAGAGGTAATAACTTTTGCTCGATTTTTAAATTCGACGACGTCGCCGGCAACAAAAGAGGCCGCGTTACTGGTGGAGGCGAAGGAGATTTTTGAGCGACGGATTCCTCCTCCCTCTTCGCCGTCGTCGTCGTCGTCGTCGTCGTCGGAACTTCGCTTGAGTCTCCTTCGATTTCACCACCTTTCTTTTCTATTCTTTCCTCGCCGGCTTCTTTTTCCCCATTTCTGTTTCGGAATCGCTTAAACAAGTTCCGCACGCGTTGAAATCGAGGCATTTTGGGCCTTTCGTTATCATCGGTAGAAGGAGATGATGCATCTTTCGTATCCTCTTCGCTGACAGCACCGTATCGTCTTCCGGCAGAAATGACGATTTTCTTCGCATCTACATCGTCTAGAGATCGTACTCCGGTCAAATCGACCGGTCCGTCCACAAATATAACGAATTTCCCTTTCTTCTGTTCGTCCACCGCGCTTCTTTTCACGCCAGAAGCGCGAAACGTGCGCGGATCGAATCCTCTCGGTGGCGGACGCCAACTCGGTCGACTTTCGTAAATTGGCACCCTGCACACCGGTCCTGCTAAATTTAAGAATGCGCGCAACTTGCCTCGCGAAGTGCGCGAAAGATTACCAACAGCCGGTCCGCCACACGCGTAGACCCAAGGGATCCACGATGGGATTCCAAATATATCTGGATTCGTATACGAGTATAAATGAAACACATTGATCAAGAAAATCTCGATAATGGGTCCACCTATTGCTGCTGCACCTGCTATGACCAGTCCTTGGTACGTTTTGTCAAAGTACGCCCACGCACTCGCCGCCCAGAGCAGTAAAAACACATCGATGGAGTGATAAGGTAAATGCCCTTCGCCGCCGCTGAGGAAATCAAAATCGGGCGATGCCAGCATGCCCGAAGCCGCATATTGCAACGCGAAGAACGAAATTGAAGCAAACGTGAACCCCCATGAAGGTTCCCACCCACCGACAGGTTTCGCGGGAGACGTGGATATTAAAGTCTTCGTTCGCACCGGCTGTAAGTTACCTTCAATTTCTTTAATTCGCCGAGCTTTAACGCCATTTCTGAGAAAAATAGAATCCAGCGTAGTCGTTCCTAATCCCATAATTATTCCTGCGACGCCGAAAAGTGGACCCACCCACCAATCTGTTTCGATCGTTCCAGACTCTCCAACGAAAAAGAATCCGATTGGGCCGGAGAATATGTCTATAAATTGCTCGGATAATGGATTGTGCAGAATTGGAGCGAGTAGTACATTCATATCGAGCGAAATCGGATGTTGGTAGTGCAAAACGTCAAAGCGAGAGTGCTGATGATCTAATAAAGGACCAAGCACGAAGGATGCGGCGAACATAACCAGCGCTTCGTTTGCTAGTGCCGTAGCTTCGCTCGACTTTTCGTTTTCCAACCACTCCCCGCTCAATAACTTTGTTTTCGGTTCGTCTTTGTCGTCTTCGTCGTCTTTTCCTCCTTCTCGCTCCTCATCGTCTAAAATTTTGTTGTAAGATTCCATCCACTCTCGCGGTTGCTCCTCTGATAATCTCTGCAACTCGGACAGCGGCGAGATGTCTTTCTGATTCCTACTCGTCGTTTTGTCACCGCTGCTTCCGCTTTTTATGTTTTTGCCTTCGTTTTCATTCGTCTTCGCTCTCGTTCTTATTGTTGTTGATGTTGAATTTTTTCTCGTTCTTGCTCTTCGTAACGAGAAGCGAGAGGAGGTATACGTAGGACCAGCGCGAGAATGACGGCGGTGACAACGGCGATGCGCTGCCATGAATGCTGCGTCATACGACGTGGACGCGTCCAACGACGAGAGTGCGCGCATGTTGATGCTATCACAAAAGAAGGAAGCGCGCACGAAACGCGCGCTCGCGCCGTGTGTTTGTTTTTCTTTGCGGATTCTCCCCCAAAAAAGAAAAGAAACTTCTTCTCTTCTCTGTCTGTCGTCTGTCACTGTCTGTGCCAACATCCATCTGTCCATCTTCATTTTTCAGCTGCTGCTCTGCTGTGTGTGTAATTCGGACCCGCCCCAAGGGCGGTCTCTCTCTCTCCCTTTTATTTATTATATATATTTGAACGTTAAAAGATGACAACGTCGTCGAGAGATGATGTGAGCGACAGCAGATCGTACTCGCACGACGATGACGACGACGACGACGAACGAAACGAAGAGAAGAAGACGAACAATAAGAAAGGATACAGTTTAAACGATGAGTTCGGCGACGATGACGGGGAAGGGACGAAAAACAACAACAAAAATTCGTCCTCTTCGCCTTCTTCGAAGAAGAAGAAGAAAACTTCCTTCAAAGAAACAGTGTGCGTATTCGTATCGTATTTATTCATCTGTCACGCGTGTTCTCTTTTCTTTTTCTTTTTCTGTCTGTGTGTATTTTCATCTGCTTTGTGCGTGAATGAACGTCACGCAACAGCAACGCGCTTAAATTTTCAGACTCAAACACCGGGAGAGACGGAAAACAAAAACAAACAAACAAAAACGAACTTTTGAAAACCATCCCCCCAAAAAATGGTGACACGTGTTTGGTGTTTGCGTTTGCTTCTACGTCGCGTCGCTCACTTTTCAACCTCTTCTTTCTCTTACAACAACTGCAGTTCGAACAAACTCAACTTTGACCGATCGCTCGGGTTCTTACAAGCATCGAATCCGTTTCGGATAATGTGCAGTAAAGTCGCGAACTCGGTCTACTTTTCTCGCATGGTTTTATTCGTCGTAATTCTAAACGGCATCCTTGTAGCGTTGGATACTCCAGACCGAGGGGTAGAAATGTATGGAACGAAGCCGCACATTCCCAAAGATGTCACGTTTTGGTTAGGAAACGCGTTCTTAATTTTCTTTGGCTTGGAAGCAATCGTTAAAATAGTAGCTTACGGATTTTTACTGAACGGACCAGAGTCGTACATGTGGTCGTATTGGAACGTGTTCGATTTATTCATCGTCATCACCGGTATTTTGGACGTCATCTTAGACGGAGGCGGCTGGATTACGACGTTGAGATTAATGAAGTGTTTCCAGCCACTCAAAGCGTTGAGTAAGTATAAAGCTGGGAGAATGGTAATGGATACCGCGGAAAAAGCTTTACCGATGATGATGGACGTGGTGCTGTTACTCCTATGGTTCGTCATTTTAGCCACAGTTATGGGAGTGATGCTTTTTGGAACGATTATGAGTGGACGAAACTACGAAGACGTTGCGAATTTAGGAGGCGACCCGGAAGAAAGATGTTCATTTCTCGTATCAAATTACGGAAGTGTAGACGGTGTGGGCATATCGCGCTATGATGACGGCGGCGTTCCCGGCGACGAGGAGTTGTGTCTAAACAGTAACGTCAACACGCTCGTGAAAAACACAACCCTACTCGATGGTGTTGATTCGAACGTGTATTGCTGCGATTCTGGCGTTTCGCCGTTTGATAATTACTTGAACTTTGATAATTTCGCTCGCGGGATGTTTATCGTTCTTCACGTGATTACGATCGACGGTTGGAACGAACTGGCGTGGCCAGTCGCGAACACAGCAGGGTACGTTCCCGCTATGTCTTATTTTTGTGCCGTCGCCGTATTGGGTGGCTTCTTCGTGTTTCAATTATTTACCGCCGTCATTTGCGCTACGTTGGGTGAAGTCGAAGAAGACGATGATCCTGAAGCGCACGAGAAAGAGATGGAAGAGTTGCGAGAGGCGCACGAGAGAGCTCTGGAGCCGGAGGAAACGTACCCACAAATAGAACACGCGTTCGCGCACAAACCGAGGCAGATGATTTTAGATTTTACTAATCATCCAATCTTCCAAAACTTGATCACATTTACGATTCTCGTAAACACGGGCTTGATGTGCGCTAATCACGTGGATAAAACCAACTCGTTCAAGGATGTTGAATTGATCATAGACCTCACGTGTTCGGGTATCTTTCTTTTTGAATTCATTCTCAAGCACATTGGATTAGGACTAGTGCGATATTGGAAGGATAACTGGAATAAATTAGATGGCTTCGTCGTGCTCGTGAGTATTATTGATTTTTCGTTGACCTACGGGATGTCCAGTTCAGGAGACGAAGAGGGCGGAACACCGGTTGATTTATCTTTTCTAAGAGTATTCCGCGTGTTTCGTATTTTAAGAACGCTCAAAATCGTGCGAAATAACGCGGAGTTTTCGAAAATTGCAAACTCTGCGATTTCAGCGACACAAAACATGTGGGTGTTTTTACTCGTGTGGCTCATGTTCTTGGCTATTTTTGCGATTCTTGGAGTGCAACTGTTCTCCGCAAGAGAAAGTTTCGACGAAGAGCGCTTGAGCTTCAAAAACTTTGGATCGGCTTTGATAACTTTATTTGCAGTATCAACAGGTGAGAATACTTTTGAAGTAGCGTGGAGCTGCATGAAAGTTACGAATATTGCTGCCGGTATTTATATGATCATCTGGTGTTTCATCACCACCGCGGTTTTGGCGTTGATTCTCGGTATTCTGATTGACGCAATCGCGTCGGAGACGTTTTTGATACAGGAAGGCGAGTTTAGCGAAGAAGGGTCGAAAAGTGTCGTCGACGAAATTCGAAAGCGCGCGGCTTCTCAGTCCAAGCTCGTGAAGACGTTTTACGAGGACGAAGATTCCACAGATGACGATGAAGATGGAGGGAATGACTACACCGTGATGAGAAGAGCGGCGGCGAAGAAGAAAGAGATAAGGACAGACGCAAATTTAGGTCACGGTGTGAACGAAACGAAACTGCAGCGTTCAGTTCAAGAAGTTGCCGTTGTTCGACAATGGCTCGTTTCAATTGGATTCGAAAAGCATACCGAGAAGACGTTAAAAATTCAAGAGGCTTTGAGACCAGGCCACGTGGTGCGCGCCCGAAAACGATTAACGTGTTATCGCGAGAGGAGAGTGAAGCAAGCGAGAGAAGAATTAAGAGTCGCACGCGAGCACTTGAACGAAAAACTTGAAACCGTGAGAACAATTCCGCGCGCCGTGTCCTTACGATGTAACGTGATGGATTCAGACGATATTTGGGTCAAGTTTGATGAGGAGAAAATGAATCCGGATTTTGTAAAACCGATCTTCATGCGCGCGCCGGAAAGATTGATGAGTCCACAAATGCGTGACGTTTGCGAAGATAACTGTCAACAAATACGAAATTATCTCGCAATTGATCCCATCACTAGTTGGGGTAACTTTCGATGGAAATGTCTGAAAGTTGCAACGAATTTTTGGTTCGACACGCTCATTTTACTCTTGATCATCGCCTCTTCGGTGATCATGGCGTCGAGCACGCAGAGATGGCCCGTTGAAGGCACGAAAGTTTACGACGCTTACAACTTGATTGATATAATCTTTAACGCTATCTTCACCTTGGAAATGGTGTTGAAAATGATTGGCTATGGTATTTGGAAAGGTCCTGGCGCGTATTTAAAAACAGGCTTCAACCGCCTCGATTGCTTCGTGGTGCTTTCATCTTTGATCACGTACGCAGTTGGAGACGCCATTCCTGTCAAAACACTTCGTATTTTGCGCGTGTTGAGACCGTTAAGAACGATTCAAAGGCTTCCGGGTTTGAAGTTAGTCATTACTGTGATTATGCAATCTCTTCCTGCCATTAAATACGTATGCATAATTGGCGCTGGTATGATGATTGTTTTGGGTATCACGGGTATGGAATTATTTCTCGGTCAAATGGCTTCCTGCACGTTAGCCGGCGGCGAAGAGACCATCGATCCACTCACTGAAAAGAGTAATTTAGACAAAGCAACGTGTCTTCAACAAGGTGGCGTGTGGCGAGCGAACCGCTTTAATTTCGATAACATAGGTCAAGCGATTATCACAATCTTTATCATTTCTACCGGCGATAATTGGCAAGATATCATGTATGTAGCGATGGACTCCACTGGTGAAGATACAGCTCCAGTAAGAGACGCGAACAAAGGCGCCGCTGCATTTTTTGTCTTTTCAATCTTATTTGCCATGATGTTATGGGCGAATCTTTTTGTGAGTGCACTAGTTGATAATTTTACAAGCTTGGCGAACGCCGGCGTCACTTTAACGACGGAGAAACAGCGAGAATGGCAACAAGCCATGTTGATTGCAAACCGCGTGCACACGAATCGCTGGCGAAAAATTGTTCCAAAGAGTCCAATACGAAAGAAAGTTCACTCAATAATTTCGATGGAATGGTTCGATAAACTTTCAATCACAATGATTGTGTTGAATATGTTTGTATTGATTGCTTATCGCGCGAATGGAAGCCAAGCTGAGAACGATTTCCAATCGTACGTCGGATCTATTTTTACTGTTTGGTATTGCTTTGAATCTCTCGTCCTCATCATCGGCATGGGATGGCACTTGTATTGGGAGTCCATGTGGAATAAGATTGACTTTGTTGTCGCGTGGAGCGGTGGGATTGGCGCTATTTTACCGGGTATTTTCCCGTCGAATATCATTCGAATGGTTCGTTTCTTCAGGCTTTTGAAAGTAATTCAGGTTTTTAAAGGTTTGAGAACGCTCGTGATTACTGCGGTATCAGCCATACCCGGAGTGATCAACGTCTCCGCGTTATCGTTGTTGGTTATTTTCATATTCTCATGTCTAGGCATTTCTTTGTTTGGAGACGATACCGGTCCTTTCGATGGTAATGCAATCGGAGAATACTCGAATTTTAGTAACTTTCAACGCGCGTTCACGGCGCTCTTCATCGCGTTTTCAGGGAATTGGCAAGGTTTCTTTAACGACTTGTACGTGAAGGAAGAATGCTTTTCTGTTGATGCGCCGGAGCCAGGTTCTGAGCCGAAATGTTCCCCAGATATTGCAAGTGCATTCTTCTTTGTGATCTATGTCATTCTGTCGATATTTCTTTTTGGTAACTTATTCGTGGCCATTTTATTAGAACGCTTTACGTTTGCTCACGGGGAGGAAATTGATGATGATGACGATGACGATGATGACGACGAAGAAGGAGGAGACGGGAAAAGTGGTAAAAAAGACGAACCATACGATAGCGGGCCAATTCAGGTCATCATAGCTTCGGTGCGCCTGAGACAAATTTTGCGAATGTTTTCGCAAAAGATTAAATCGAAACAAGAGTTCCATTTGAAAAGCCTAAAAGAAGGTGGCGGCAGCTTCTCGCAACTGAAACGATCGATGAACGAGGAGGTAAACAACAAGACGTTCGGAGACGTTGCTTCTTCGGTACCTCCATCGGCAGGTGGAAGCAATAAGAAAGTTCTCGTTTCATCGTCATCCTTCTCTCGGTCTTTTACGATGCGCTCAAGTGCCGAAACGCCGAAAGCGAACGAAAGCTACGAGGCATGGAAGGCACGAAAGAAGAAAGCGGCTGCTGCTTCGTAGGAAACTTATTCATTATAGTCACTATTCCATTTTGGACTTTTTTTATTTTATGCGCTTAAAAAATTCTTGAACTAAAATTGAAAATCCTAACTACACGTACTAGTTTGTTTGTTGTTGTTGTTGTTGTTGTTGTTGTTGTTGTTGTTATTGTTGTTGTTGTTGTTGTTGAATTTGCCGCTGCTGCTGCTGTTGTTGAATACGCAATTGCACTTGTTGTTGGTGCTGCGCAGCAACAGCTGCTTTTGACGCGAGCGCAAATGCAGTTTCGGCTTTACGCACATCTGTCATCTTCTGCCGCTCTTCCTGGGCAATTTTACGAAGCTCGCTCGATTTAACATCGAGAGCAATTCGATTTTCTTCTGATACGAGACGTTCTATTAAGAACTCTTCGGCTTTGGACAAAACGTTCGCCGATGTTGAGTCTTCGTCCGAGTGTCTTTGCAACCGCGCGCAACTTTGTTCACACACTTTGAGTGCTTTATGTAATGTTCGCAGCTCTCTGAGCATACCTTCATCATTTCTATTCATGCGTAACGCGGCACCACTACGTAAAACGTTCTCTTCCGTGAGCAAAGCGTACGCTTCGTTCAACCGTCTTCTCTTTATTTTCTGTTCATCTTCGTTGTTCTCATTTTTGTTTCCTTTATCGTTTTTGCCTTCTTCTTCTTCTTCTTCTTTGTTTGTGATGAATCCTTCCTTCTCTGCTATTAACATCCCGACAGCCTCGCGCAACAATCGCAATTTCTTCCTCCTCGCGTTCTTGTTTTCACTTGCATCGCCTCCGTCGTCGTCGTTATCGATGTAAGAGGAAGAAGAGTCAAATTGAAACAAACCTCTTTGGTCTGCAAACGCATGAAACGGCATCAACGTTTCGAGCACGTCCTTCGCCGTCCGAAAGAATTCATCTTTTCTTTTACCATCTTCTTTTCCTCCTTCTTTGTTTCTAAAATGCAAACGCACAGAGATGGCTTTCTTGGCGTCAATCAGAGCTCTTTCTGAGGCAATCGCCGCCGCTTTGCTCACGTCATTCGGGTTTGGAATCATCTTTCGTTGAGGTTGAAGTTGTTGTTGTTGTTGAGGAGGAGGAGGAGCATGAGGAGGCGCTGCGCTTGTATTTGCAACTGCAACTGCGGGAGACGGCGCGGCAGGAGGAGGAGCAGGTGCCGGGTCCACTTCCATCATCGTTTGTTCTTTCTCGCGAGTTTCGTCCTTTTCTTGTTGCTGTTCCTCCTCTTCGTCTTTGGCGTCGACGGTGGACATCCTCTTCTTTTCTCTCTCTCTCTCTTTCGGAGAGAGAATTCGTTGCGTGTGTTTTGTGGATTGTGTTGGATTGTGTGTACGAGCGTACTTGGACAAAAAATTCCCCCTCCTCTGCTCGCTCCTCTGCTCCCACACAAACACAAAACAGACAAACTGCCTCGCGCACGACGAGACAAGTATACTCACGCACACGCTCTCATAAAAAAAGGAAAGAACTTCGAGCGCGCACGCACATCATGACGTCATTTTTAGCGTCGACCTTGTCGTCGTCGTTCGCGGCTTCTTCTTCTTCTTCTTCTTCTTCTTCTCTTTTCTTTCGCGCGCGCGAACCGAAGCTGATTATCCGAAACTGTCGACGACGACGTCGTCGGGAAAACGCGGGAAGCGCGCAACGAAGTAGCGGTAACAGCAGCCTCGACGAAGGAGTGATGAAATCAGATGAGGGAAGTGAAAGCAGGGATGAACAAGGTACCATCGATGACGCAGAAGCTCTGTTGATGTCTGATTCGTTCGATGAAGCCGATTTGCAAGCACGCCAAAGGCAAATTCCGAGAACGCCGGAAGAAGTGAAAGCGAGTCTGGTACAAGATGGAAAGCCAAATTCGGAGAAAAGTAACAGCAGTAGCGATGGAGGATTGAAGAAAAATCTCGCCTCGGTAACGGATGAAAATGAACTGAACATGCTTTTACGAGTGTTACCATCGAGAATACGCGAGCAATTGCATAAACACGAGAGGAAACTTGAACTCATTGAAGTCGTGATGGACGTGGGGAGAGTGCCCTTGGCTCGATTCCCCGAAGGCCCCGCAGAACCGTTGTACTCAAAAGATAGCTTGAAAAAATTCGACGTCTGGGACGCAGAAAGTTCAAAAATTACTATGGATGATATTGACGAGGCCGTGAGCTTACTCGGTGAAGTTGGTGGAGATAACAGAGCTGGGATTGATGGTACTTTACACCGAATCTCCATGATAAGAAACAGAAGAGGAACGGTGATTGGTTTGACGTGCAGAGTTGGAAGAGCAGTGAAAGGTGCGGCTGAATTGTGTAAAGACTTAGTAAGCTCGGAAGAAACGAGTTCAGTATTATTATTAGGCCCGCCCGGTGTGGGTAAAACGACGGCTATTCGAGAAATGTCGAGATTGTTATCGGCGGATTTCAATCAAAGAGTTGTAATCGTAGACACGTCGAACGAGATCGGTGGGGATGGCGACGTAGCACATCCTGGCGTAGGAAACTCGCGGCGCATGCAAGTAGCGGATCCGAAACTCCAACACGCCGTGCTAATAGAGGCGGTAGAAAATCACACGCCGCAAGTCGTTATTGTTGACGAGATTGGTACGGAGGAAGAGGCAGTAGCTGCGAGAACTATTTCTGAACGTGGTGTAAAAATGATTGCCACCGCGCACGGTCACACGTTGGAAAACGTTTTGAAGAATCCCTCTCTATGTGATTTAGTTGGTGGTGTCCAATCCGTCACGCTCGGTGACGACGAGGCAAGGAGGAGACGCGGGCAAAAAACAATTTTAGAGCGAGAAGGTCCGCCAACCTTCAGCATCGCAGTAGAAATGCTCGATATCGGACTCTGGAGGGTGCATACGGACGTTGCGTCCTCCGTGGATGCACTTTTAGCTGGGCAAGCTCCGTTTACCGAATTGCGAGCGCTTCGAGAAGACGGCGTAGTTGTACAAGTTCCCGAGTTTCGTGAAAACTCCCGTTCATATGCATCCAATAACGGGATTGGAGCGTCTGCTCCCAAATTTGGTGTCGGTGCTATGCAAAGTCGATCCCGTCCAGGGTCGGCCGCAACATCTAGTTCTTACGGAAGCCGATCATCTTTGGCGACTGAAGCCGCAGTTTTAAAGCAGTTTACCACGTCCCCGAATATTAACGAAGCTTACGGGTCGTCTGGATACTTGGGTGCAGATGAAAGAGATTCTGGATTACGACGGAAAGTGCCTCGTCCATCCGCACCTCCACCATTAACCTCTGCTGGATATGTGGCGCAAGAGATTGCCAACGCAGCACTTCTTCGAGAACGTAAATCTTCCGCATCAGAGAAAGCTGATGCTATGATGAAACGGCGTCTCAGCGGGGATCGTTCAGTCAAAGGGAGTATGGAAGATAACGAGGAAGACGAGGATGACGAGGATGACGAGGACGACGACTTTTCAAGCGAAAAAAGCGACGAAGAGGCAGTGCTGTGTGTCTTCCCATTTGAGTTGAACGAAAACGAAGTAAGAAAGGTTTTCTTAGAGCTCGGATTCGAAACTTTAATTCATCTGGTGAGTCGTTTAGAGGACGCAGATGCGATTTTGGGCGTAAAAACTCGCGTAAAGAGTGCGAAGTGGTTGCGCCACGCGGCCAGATCGAGAGGGATTCCAATTTATGCCATGAAAACGGAACGCCCGGTGAGTTTAATAAAGGCTGCGCGTGCGATGCTAGGCGAATCAGATATCAGCGCGTCAGAAGACGACGCGCATTAGCGTTCGAAATCGTTTTTTTAGTCGTAGAGATTTATTCAATTGTCTATTCAATTGTTGTACATGTATCTAAAAATCAGTGTGTCTGCTAATTATGAAGACAGTTCTTTCCGTTTTCTCGCAAGGTAACGCTCACGAGCACTCCTAGCCTTCTCTTCCCTATCTATCTTTTGCACCATAACTTTTTCCTCACTTGCTTCTTTTTGCGCTTCATCTATACTCTTGTCTTGTTCTCGTCTATTATCATCATCTGCGGTTGTTTCTATCGAATTTAATGGTAATTCTCCCACATCTTCGCGAGAAAATTCCGTCTTTCGTTGAACATTTTCTTTCGCGACTCCCGTCGCCTTTTCTTCTTCCTTCTTTTCGTTTTGCAAAAGCACGCCTGGTGAATCCGAGTCAGCTTTTGGTTCTGGTGCTTTCCTGGAGTGAGTCGCGGTATCACCCCCAGTAGCTACGTTTCTATTCATCAAGTTAGCATAGAACGATGTCATGTCTGATTTTCCGTGTACTTCTCGTTCCTTTTCTCTCCGCTCGCGCTCAAGTTCTTCCTTCTTCCATTTTTCGTCTTCTTCCAACTTCTTTCTATATGCTGAAGTTATGAACTTTTCTTTGTCGCCATACAGCTCGTCCTCTTTTTCGCGCTCTTTCATCAAGCGTCGCTCATACGTAACATCCTGTTCTCGCTTTCTGAAATCAGCCGCTTCTTTCAGTTGTGCGATGTACCTCGATTTCCGCTCTATTTTCTCCCCGTCTTGCTCTCGCAAAGTGGCTTCTCTTCCTTTTTGAATATCGGTTAGTGCGTCGTCGTACGCAAAGGCATTCGGGTCTTCTTTCAAAGCTTGCTCGTAGATTTCCTTTGCTTCGGCATCCCCCTTTGCTTTTGCCGCTTCTTGTTGTCGTTTAATCTCTTCGTTGTGTCGTTTTTTCGCTCTCTCTGCTTCGCTCATCACGCCGTCGTTTTCTTCTTCGCTTTCGCTGTCGTCGTCGTTGGCGAAAAGATTCACCAGCGGTTTCTTTTTCTTTTTCGTGGAAGCTTTCGCTGCGGCGGGGTTCAAACCATACTTTAATTTTGTCTTAAACTCCATGTTATTCGCGCTGTTCTTGTTGTTGTTGTTGTTGTTGTTGTTGTTGTTGTTGCAACGAGCCTCGAGTGCATCTGAAGTGTATGTGTAAATGATGTTTTTTTTTTGAAAAACTCTTCTCATTTCCACTCACAACAACACAACTCGTTTGGTCCAGTAATTTGATGATGATAAAAGTACAACACTCGACGCCAGCGACAGCAAAATCCCACTGTTATCAACCGACGTTAGTTTTGCGCAAGCATCCGTTCCGTCCTTCGCTTCGGTCTCGCGCTTTGTTTTCCTCTTTGAGAAAGCAAAAAAGAACATCTTCAGCAGAAAAAAAAGTAGTTACGGCAACAAAAAGTGAACCTGAAAGCGAACCAGCAGAAACGAGGACAAATAAATACGACGAACAGAAGAGGAAACGATTGAATCACATGCCGTGGTTATACGACATCGAGAAGCACAAAGCGTTTGCCATGCAGTGGCAGAAAGATGTGCAAGAAAAGTTGATGGAATTAGAGACTATTGAGTTTATCGGAGCTGACACGTTTATTGCCGACGTGAACGTGAATGTTTTCGCAGAGCGGGGTAGAAAAATAGTAGTGAACAATAACTGTCGCATAGCAGCCAACGTGTATTTACACGGGCCCATAGAAGTCGGAGAAAACGTTTCGATCAATCAGCACTGTCACATGGAAGGACCTATTTGGATAGGATCGGATACGAGGATAGGACCTTCGACTTCAATTTTTGCGTTTAATCATAACTTTGACGACGCGGAAACGCCCGTTCGATTGCAGAAAGTAAAATCAGAAGGAGTACACATCGGGAAGGATGTGTGGATAGGCGCGAATGTATCGATTGTCGACGGTGTTACGATTGGCTCTCACGCCGTCGTAGGTATTGCTTCTGTAGTGACTAAGAATATTCCAGAATATGAGATATGGGCGGGCAATCCGTGTAAAAAAATTGGCGAACGCAAGCGGCCAGAGGAATGAGGTTTTACAGAAGATAATATTTTATAGCACATCTATCTAATATCAATCAATACATGTTCTACAACTATAACTAGCCTAGAAATTCTTCTACTGACGCCTTTGGCTCGGCATACAAAAAATCTTCGTCATCCGCATCGAAGGATGCAAAAGCAATATTTTCAAGCTCGGATTCTAAATCCTCTCGAAATTTTTCGTCGCGCGTGATGATGTTGAGCTCTTGAAATTGACCAAACGAGCGCTGTCGCATGTTGCAACTTCCTAAAGAGGCGATGCCAACGTCCGGATTCATCGTACTTTTCGCAACGAAAGCTTTAGCATGTAGCATCTCTGGTAATAATTTGATCGACAGTCGCGGCGCGGACGTTTTCGATCTCAATTGAATCAACTCGTGAACTTTTTTCAAATTCGCCAAAGCTTTTCTGTTTGCGTCGTGATACACGTTTGGGTAACAGGGCATCAAGATTGTCACGTTCGCGTTTCGGTCAATAATTTTGCGGATCATCGCAACTCCCGAGGAATCTAAATACGCTATAGAGAAAGTGTAATCGTCAAATTGCCTGTCGTTCAAAATATCCTCGAACGATTTCTTGACGCTAAATGTGCCCGGGAAATTTTTTATTCGCGGAAACGCCCAAGCTAAAGGACAAAAACCGGTCGGATTGTTCGAGACAAATTTGGTGATGGTACTTTCAACGTCCTCGGTTTTCTTTGCTTCTTCTTTTCCCCTCGGCCACTGTAGCTTCTCAAACAACTTGAAAGACAATGATGTTAACGAAGAAGGAGTGAAAGAAGAAGCATTTGAGGATACTGAACTTTCCAAAGCTTCGACGAGTTCTTGGCCTTGAACGAGAACGGTGAAATCGCGCCAATTCTCGAATCGATCTCCGATGTTAATGCCGCCTAACATTCCGGTATACTCGCCATTATTTTTTCGTTTGAACGTCGCGTATTTCGCGTGCGTTGGAATCGTGCTTTCTATAAGCTCAAACTCGTTCGCATTGTTCCGCTTTTTCTCCAACTCTCGTAATTTTTCAACCAGAGTTGTGGACTGTTCGCACCACCTTGTAAATTTTGAAACGGCGGAGCCGTCAACTTTTACTCGAACCGATACGCCTCGATTACACGCGTTCGATAAGCTTTCAATCACCCTTTCGGTCGAATTACCCTGCTCAAATACGTACACGCTCAGTTGAATTTCGTCTCCTCTGTTCGTATCGTCAATTTCTCTAATCAAGTTTTCGATGCTTTTCAAATACCCGCTGACGAGTTTTATTGCTGATTTCGTATTTTTTTTTTTGTTATTCGTGTTGTTGTTGTTGTTGTTGTTGTTGTTGTTGTTGTTGTTGTTGTTCGTCGTCAACTCCTCCGCGAGCGTTTTGGCCATCGAAGATCGGATTTCGCGCTCACCTTCATCTCTTACTCTCGTTTCAACGTTTGCATCTCCTACTACGTTTGGAGAGAGAATCGATGGTGAAGATGACGGTGAGGAAGAAGAAGTTGACGCAGATACCGTCGCAATTCTAATGTCGTTCAAACCGCTTCTTCTTTTTTGTTGTTGACGGTGATGACTTGGATGCCTCGAAAAGCGGGAGCAAAAAGTGGAGAACGCCATTCTCTCTCCACGCGCGAACCGATCGGTTGCGCGTGCACAAACAGACACGCACTCTCTGGCGCTCCGCTTTTTTTTTCTGGCGACTTTGTGGCTGCGAGGGAAATAAAATATCTTTTGTCTTTTTGCGAAAATTCGGATCCGAGCTGGCAAAAAATTCCCTGTTTTTTGCAAAAAAAAAGATTCGCGTCTGCTTGCTTGCCCACACTCAACTTTTTTTTTGTTCTTCACGCGACATCCCAAATTCTATATTTTTCTCCAATTCTTCTCTACGAAATCCTCATAGCTATACAATCAAAAGCGGCTGATAAGATAAAAACATAACAAAGTCGGAAAAAAAAGACGCGGTAACTTCGTGTACTAGTAGCGTTGTATCGTATTCTTAAATCAAAAGAAAAATTTGGATAAGCTAAAAGATGGGAAGTCGAAGAACGATACGCTCGATGGCTCTTCTCCGGCACTAGACGGAGACGTAGTAGTTGTTGTTGCCGTAGTAGTAGTGGGGCTCGTGGTGGTTGTGGGAGCAGCAGTGGACGGAGGAACTACATTCTTCGGTGACGTTATCGTAGTTGCTTTTTCTGCTCCTGCCGCTGCTTTCGGACTCAATCCATTTTTACCGGCTGCTACCGCTGGTTTCACCGGCGGCTTCGCCGATAATTTCAAGGCAATCGTCGCCGTTTCCAACTTTCCAGAAGTATCCGGTCGAAACGTGTGAAACTCGTTTTCAAAGATCGCTTCAACGCCAGGGTAATGCACCGTAGCTTTATCAATCAGTCTGCGCAACTCGCGGACGTGATCTAAAGTTTCCTCGTACCGTTCCGAGGTCTTCTCCACTAAGAATACAACTTCGCGTTCTCTCGTGTAATTTTTCTCCGCCGCCTCGTATGACTCGATTGCGTGCATCTCTTTCAACTGTTCCATTTCAAATTCGTGTTCTAGCTTCATTCGATTCGCACGGTCTCTGTAAAACTCAATTTCCTCACTTAATTTCGCCGTCGTCGTTTCGATTTCATCCGTTAACGTTTGTTTCATCAACTCGAACGTTTCCTCGCGTTCGGTTTCTATTCTCTCCAACTCGTTCAAATATTTCTCTTTCAGTTCGAGCAAGTCTTCCTCGTGCACTTTTTTAATATCCGCCTTGAACTCTTCAATGTGTTGCTCTTTTTCTAACATTCTCTTCATGTCTCTCTTCTCCATCTCTTGTATTTGTTTCAGGAGCATTTCGATTCGCGTTTCGTTCGTTTTCAGTTTCTCACTGGCCTCCTCCAACTCTTTTCTCAAAGCGTCCATCTCTTGCACTTTTTCCTTAAACTCTACCGCTTTCTTGTACGTCTTTTCTTCCGCTTCTATGGTTTCTTTCAACTCTTCCTCGGTCTTTTGTAACTCCATTTGTAACTGCTCCACCATCTCTTCCGCGTCTAATCTCATTTTGGTTTCCTCGTCGAGCAACTCTTTCAAAGAGTCGAGCTCGTCTCTCAACTCCGACAGTCGATTTCCTATCGGTTGGACCTCTTCCTTCTCATCCTCTGAAGTCATGTTTTAGTTGTTGGTGGTGTTGGTGTTGGTGTTATCGTCGTCGTCGTCTGTGTTTGTGTGGGTGAGACCGAGAAAAGAAAGAGATTCTATTTGATGCGCAATAAATAATCAATTTCGAGAAAAGTCAGAGCTTCTCACCACCTCAATCAGTCAGTCAGATGCTGCGGGAACCACAAAAACACAAAAAGACAAAATTTGACAAAAAACGAGCACAGCATCAGTACACCACAAATCACAAAAAAATAATAATAACGAACGCGTGTGTGTACGTGTGTTCAAAGCCGCCGCCGACACTCAAAAACAACAACATCAATAACAAACAAACAACGATAAGATGGAAGAGAATAAACTCGAGTACGAGGCGTTGCCGCAAAGAGAACCGAGAAGGAGGAAGAAGATGAAGAAGAAAAATGAAGAAAACGCGAACGACGGCGACGAAAATGGAAACGAAGAACAAAAGAACAAGAGAGCGAAAACAAACGGCAAACCTCCTCCGAAGGTGGTGGTGATGATGTTGAATACAACCTCCACCGAAGATGGTGATGGTGAAAATGGGAACGAGAGGACGACACAGGGCGCGAACGCAACAACAACAACAACAACAACAACAACAAGCTTTCTCTCGACAAAACCAGTCGTGAGTTATGATACCACCGCTACAAATAAAAATCAATACGAATACAAAGACCACACGGCGGATATTCAAATCCGCAGTTGGGGCGACTCTACCGCGACCGCGTTCGCCTGGTCGGCTCTCGGAATGTTCGATTATATGACACCTCTTCATAAAATATCGGAAACGCCGAATGTATACAGAAAGTTTAGCTGTTCCGCGCACGACTTGAAGTCGCTCTTATTCGCATTCTTGGACGAGTTGTTGTTCGTGTTCCACACGGAAAGTTTGGTGTGCACGAAAATCCAAATAAGCGAGTTTAGAGAAAACAAAGATGAATCATTAGAGAACGAAGAGAACCGATGGACGATTGAAGGCATCGTTGCCGGAGATTTGTTCGTCGATGGCGTGCACGAACAAGGCACGGAAGTCAAGGCGATTACGTATTCGGAAATGCAAATCCACGTCGCAGAGGATGATTCAACGGAAGTGTATGTGATAGTAGATATATAAGTAATAATAACTCGATAGCCCGTAGGAACTTCTCTTGACGGCCCCGATCTTGATTTTACATCATTATTATCTCCTTTTTTAAGCGATAATCGGCATGACCTTTGCTTCTATGACTGCGACGATGCGTTTCAACCAATCGATTTTGCTTTCCTTTTCGAGAGGAAATAAATGGTTGCCGCCTTGTAAGATTTCGAGAGCAAACGTGCCCGTTGTCATTTTTTCCCATTCCTTAACCATACTTCTTGAGATCATTTTGTCGTTCGTGCCATGAAACGCGGTCACGTCTGAGGTAAACGTCTTCTCCTGCAAATCGTTCTCGTAGGAGTCGAACAGACAAAAGTCCGCTCGCATGAGCGGATGGTAAATCTTCCAGATGCCGGTGAAGACGATTTCTTGAACGTCCCATTTACGACATTCCTCTTGAAATTCTCGTTCAGATAAATGTTTGTTCTTGCGCCAAGGCTTATCTTTGTCCTCAATCGTCGGCGCTGGGAAGTTTGAGAGGAAAAAATGTAACGGCTCGCCGACGTCGTATTTGCTTCGTAAAACGTCCACGAGTTGCACCGCGAGCCAACACCCCACGGAGTGACCGACGACGACGTACGGCACGTCGCGTAATTCGTTCGCGAGTGTTGGTGCAATCTCTCTCACGACCGTTTGTATTTTCGGCTCGTTCCACGGTTCGTTACGTCTCGATCCTCTTCCCGGTAGTTGCACCGATAACAACTCCGCTTTGAATTTGCGACAAAATGTCAGAAGTGGTGATTGGATTTTTCGTTCGCCAACGCCTTCGTTCGTGAATAAATCTTCCGCGTTTCCCGCGTTCGCGAAACAAATCACTCTCAGAGATGGTCTCTCCGGAGCATCGATTTGTGTGCCACTTCTCTGTAATCCAGGGAAGAGTCTCTTAAACGCCACTTCATCCCTTCGTTGATGATGTTGATCGAGGACACTCATTTTCTTTTTAGCTTCTTGGTAAAAGCGTGCGTTTTTTTTTGTTTTTGTCTCGTATATGAAACTTTTCGAGAGAGAACCCCCCACCTTTTGTCCAGAAAGACAAACAGAAAGACACACTAACACAGAAACAACACCATCACTCACATCATCGACAAAAATATGTTAATCATCCTCTCGCCTGCGAAAACTTTGACGGTCCCGAAATCGCTCGCGAAGAGTTTACAAACGTCTTCGCCGTCCATGCAGAAAACGATGGACGTATTATTGACTGAACTGAGGAAAATGAGCGCCAGCCAGCTCGCGAGCACTTTGGAAGTTTCGTCTTCAATAGCCAACCTTAATTTGGAACGATACAAAAATTGGGAAAAACAACAGCAATATCCGTGCGGATTTGCTTTCGATGGACCAGCGTATAAAGGATTATCGTGCTCGACGCTGAGCGAGAAAGAGCTGAATTATTTGCAAACGCATTTGCGAATCGTCGATCCTTTGTACGGATTACTGAAACCGTTGGATTTAATCCGTCAGTACAGACTCGAAATGAAAACGAAAGGATTGAAAGCTACGAAAGAGACCAAAGGCGGGTTAGCCGCGTTCTGGTCGAAAGAAATGACCGAGAGCTTGATTAAAGATTTGGACGAGCAAGAACGAACAAGTGGTAGCAGTAGTAAAAGCAATAGTGATAGCAAAAGCGGGCGTTTTATTCTCAACGTGGCCTCTCAGGAATACTCAAAGGTTCTCGATAGAAAGTTGCTCGAGGAGAATAACGTCAAAGTTTTCGATATGATCATCGAAGGCTCCACGTACGACGCAAAGTTTGGTAGGGGCTGTGCCGCGAGATACTGCGCCAAAAACGACGTAAAAACTATGGACGATTTGAAAAACTTCACGGGGAGCGATTTAGATGGAAGTAAATCGTGGAAACTGAACGAGAAATCCGCCAAGACTGTGGAAGGAAAATCCATGTGCTTTTCTTTTTCCAAGAGCGAAGGCGGAGGTCCAGCGCCGAAGAAGCAAAAGAAGAAGTGAGAATTTTAACTTAGCATCGTAATTCAACGCGCAGCAAAATATTTCTATTTTTTTTCTCTTACACAAAATCTAATTCGCGTTGTCGCTCTGACCCATTCACCGCGTTGCACATCCACTCTACGGCTTCTTTAATGCCTACTCCGGTAAATGCGCTAGCGCCCATGACTCTCTTCGCAATTGGCGTCGCCGAAGCGTCTTCCTTTTTCTTTTTCTTCTTAGTATCGAGGATACCATTCTTTGTTGTCGTTGTTGCCGATGCCGTTGCTGTCCCGGTCCCATCCGCTCTATTAGTATCGTTGCTATTGCTATTCAAAGCGCTGCTTTCAAACGCCGTTTTCACCATCGTCAATCCTTCCAATCCGCTCTCGTCTATTTTATTCGCTACAATCAACACCGGCGCGTTAAGCAAATCCGTGTTGGCCAACATTCGATTGCACACCACTCTCGCCTCGTCTATTCGCGTCTCGTCCGTGGAGTCCACGAGAAAAAAAATTCCGTGCGATTCTCGATAATACTTCAACCAAATCGGTCTCAAGCGCTCCAAGCCTCCTAAATCCCAAAACGTCCACTGGACGCCTAAAAAGTTTTCTATCTTCGCGACGTTTAATCCAACGGTTGGTTTGATGTGTTCTTTTGGAATCGGTTGCAAGTCGCTGAACATTTCTTTCATTTTCTCCAACATGGAAGTTTTCCCGGACGAGTCTAAACCAACGATTAAAATCCGCATCTCTGGCTTCGAAAACGTCCACTCGCACAGGCCGTGTATGAGCGAAAACATTGCTTTTTTGTTCTTTTCTTTTTTCGCTCTCTCTCTCTCTCGTTCTTCCTTTGGACTCTGCGCGGGCGCGCGTGTGTTGGTTCAATGAGGAAAGTTGTTGTGTGTAGGGGGGTACGAGTTCTTCCTGTGTCGTGTGTGTTCTTTTTCTGCTTTTTACTCTCGTACGAAATTTTTTTCGACGATCTTCCACAGCAGACATACAGAAGCGCATCGAGAAAAAAATCTTCATCTCTCGAGGCGCGTGTTTTCTCAAACACAGAGCAGCAATACAATATCCCAACGCAGAGAGACAGAGAAAGCGCGATACGTAACGCCTTTGTTCGACGACACGCGAGAGGTCCAACAACAAATTTTATCGATCAAATCAACATCATCGACGAGCGCGCGATACAAAAAAGAAAAACAATTTTTAAGCTAGTAATATAAAGAGATAGAGATGACCACTTCAGTACCGACGACGACGGTGCACTGGGCGCCCCCGCGCCGCATGATGACGGCAACAACTAGCAGCAGACGAATGCCGAAATGCTCGGCTTCTTCTTCTGATGCTTCCTCTTCTTCTTCCTCCGCTTCGTCGCCGTCGTCTTCGTTTGCGATGACGAGCAACAACAACAACAACTTCACCAGAAGAAATGAAAGGACAAAAAGCAGAGGGGGAGTGAGAAAAACGAAAGCCACGGGAGCAGCGACTTCTTCGGTTGGCGAAGAAGAGGAGGCGAAAAATATAATAGAACAAGTTCCGCACTGGGCCGCGAGAGAATTCACGGAGGAAGGGAGAGTGTTCACAGAAACGTTTCCAATTCGTTTCGATGAAGTTGGTCCGAATAAGGAGGCCGACATGGGTACCATGGCGAGAATATCCCAGGAGTGCGCGTGCAACCACGCCCAAGGTTTATGGGGCCGCTCGCAGTCTATGCCAGAAGATATGCGTAAGGTGGACATGGCGTGGGTATGCACGCGATTGCATTTAGACATCTTTGAATACCCCAAATGGGGCGATCAAGTTGTCGTGAAGACGTGGTTTGAATCGCAAGGCAGAGTAGCCGCCCGAAGAGACTGGGATTTGGTGAACAACGAAACGCAAAAGCGCGTGGGTAAGGCGACGAGTCAATGGATAGCGTTTAATTTGAAAACGAGACGAATGGGTAGAATTCCTTCGCAAGTCGTCGAAGATTTTCAGCTGCAACAGTGGTGCGATGAACCAATCATGGGAACTGAATATGAAGTAGAAAAGTTGCCAGATGCGAGAGATATTGGTGCGATAGAAGGATCCCAGTGTTCGGTCCCGGTTGTGCACTACACGAGAAGAAGTGATTTAGACATGAATGGACACGTGAATAATTGCATCTACACAGAGTGGTTGTTAGAGTCGGTACCACAATCGTATCGCGACGAGTACGAGTTGAAAGAGTTGATCATCGAGTTTAAAGCAGAGTGCAACTTTGGTGACATAATCGAAGCCGTGTGCTGCGAAGATACCGCCTCCAAAGTTGGAGAAAGCTCCAACGTTTTCCTGGCGCACACGCTGACGAAAAAGAGCGATGAAAAACAAACCGAAGTCGTGAGAGCGCGAACGATATGGGCAAAGCGATGATAAATTGAAAAATGAGTAATGTTAGGTATAAAGAAACCACCATTAAATAATACGGATCTTCCTTCAAATCCCAAAAGTGGTAATAATAATAAGCTTACATCGAGTTGTGATCAAAACTTCTTTTACGACCGAACCCATGCGTTTCTTATTTTGTGATGTGTAATAGATAATGTTTTATAGAGAAATTAAAACGCTCTTCTAAAAAACTCTCCTCCTCTCATCTCTCACCTCCTCCTCATGATACTTCTTCTCTCTCTTGATACAAAGTTGGTTCCTCTCTCTCCGCAAATTTATAATAAGCTGCTAAATATTTATATTTACGTTCGGGATTGTTTATTTATTTTTTCTTTTTACTTTTTACTCTCTCCTCTTACTTCCACCACGGGGCCAAGCCAGTTCTGAAGTCAGTTTCAGTCCACGGGGAGAAGACGACGGTGTCGGAAGAGTCGATGGTCAAGTGCGCTAAAGCCAAAGACAACGGAGCCGGGCCACGGATGACCATACCGTCGGCGTTGTATTGGGAGCCGTGGCACGGGCATTTGAACTTGTTCTCAGCCTTGTTCCACGGAACGACGCAACCCAAGTGCGTGCACACGGCATTGATGCCAAAGTCACGAATTTTGCCCCCCGCATCGACCATCAAGTAAGTCGCGTCACCCTTCAAACCTTGCGACAAAGTGTAATCACCCGGCAAGTGGTTCTTCAACCAAGCCGCTTGCTTGATGTCGTTACCGGCGGCGTCCTTGGCCGCTTGGCCGGCGCCACCACCACCCGCGGACGGCGGGACGAAGTAGTACGCGAAGCCACCCAACAAAGTGGTACCCGGGAGACCGAGGGCACCGACGAGCAACAAGTTCATCACGTTACGTTTAGCCATGTCCTGTGGTTATTTTCGAGAGGAAAAAAAAGTTTATCATCAGTATCTTTTTAAGCGGTGTTGCTTTTGAGCGAGAAAGAAAGGAAGAAAAAAGCACGAGCCTTTTTCCGGGAAGGAAAAAGGAAGACCAGAACAAAAATTTTTTTTTGGAAGCTTTGCGCGGTGGGGAAAAAAAGAGATAAAACTCTCTCTTTTTTTTTGAAGCGGCCTCTTCACCACCACCATCACCATCGTCCGTCGATTTCTTCGCGAACGATAATAGACGACCAACCAAAACGGCTACTCTCGATGCGCGAACAAGACGCGGGTAATCTCTCATCGAATATCTGCGCGCGCGAATATCTGGTCGAATGTCCAAATATAATCTCGCGCGTCGATAGAGAGAGAGAGAGAGAGAGAGAGAGATTACCGGGACAGGAGAGATCCGATATCTCCTCTCTCTCTTCTCTCTGTTTTTTGGCTATAGTTTTTTCCCTCGAAGCTCTCTCGTCTCGATTGGTGTGATTACCCGTAAATGACGCGCGTAAAACGAGAGTTTTGAGACAGAAAGATGCCACGCATCCATCGAAACGCGCTGGAATCGTATCGAGATAACATCCGTACACATTTCTAAATGGCATGTGAGCCACAGAACCGTTCGCGAATGCTCCTTCGAGACTCATCTCCCGGCGACATTTCTCTCCCTCTTCTTCACGTTTTTAAGCGGTACGTCCATCGCGAGAAAAAAAAAATCTATATCGACGCACCGGAACTTCACCCGAAACGGCCGCCGCGCGAACCATCGTGGATTGCTTCTTTTGAACATTTTGTTGTTTGCGCAAGGCAACCTTGGCGCCGGCAAACGAGGAAGTAGAGACCGCGAAGGACATAGTGTGCGATATATTTATAAAGAGTTTTTCAGCTCTCTCTCTCTCTCCCTGCTCTTTCCTTGCAGAGTGAGTCTCTGGTTTGTTTTTTTTTTGCGCGCGTTCACTCCCACACACAAAAACGATCTCTGCTCCCTTCATCTGCATTTTATTTTTCTTCCCTCCACCAGCGAGAGAGCCCCCCGAACAGCCGAAGGCAAAAAAACAAAACAAAAACAAAAATTTGTCGTCTGTTGTGTGCTCTTCTTTTCAAATCGACTTCAAAAAAAGAAGTAGTTACGCACAGTGAGAAGAGAGAAAGAGAGAGTGACAATATACGCGCACACAAAAAAAAGAGAAACAAACCATGCACGCGTTGAATATCATCGAAGATAATACCACTCCGAATGCCGCTGTGGATACTTCTTCGGCGAGGAAGAGGCAGAGAGTTGCGCAAAAACCAACGCCAACCTCTTTGATGAATAATTCGAATTTGAATAAATTCAAAAATAATAATCAGAAATCTCTGGAAGTGTACGAGGACGAAGAAGACGGGGACAAGGAGAACAGAGATCCGAACGTAAGAAATAATAGAAGACACGATAGCAATTTTAGTGCTGGTTCGAATAACAACGCAGGAGGGAACGATGAGAGTCAGATGAAGAAGATGAAGTCGAATGCGAATGTGACGACGATGGACTCGGGCGGTGAAGAAGAAGCGGCTGCTGCCAAAGTACGAGTGAATACAAAAATTTTCAACGAGACAAAGCCATCGGCGCCGCCGAGAGCTCCATTCGTCGCGAAACTTTACTCATCTTTACCAAAAACGAGCAGAGTAGTTTTAGGCGACATTACGCGCAATCACTCGCCTAACAGGCTCGCCCCGGGGAAGTATCGCATTGGACCGGTTTCTTCTTTGAACGGAGAACAAAAACGTAGCGAAGGGGGGAACACAACAAACAATAACCGAACCTCTATTCTCAAAGTCCGTTGAGTAAGAAAAGGGTGTTGACGATAGCGCGTGGATGAGAATACTAGATTCATTGTCCTTTAGCCATTATATGATTACATTATTTATCCCGTATGCATTTTGGTACATGCTGTTATGCAGCAAACTAAACTTTATTATCTAAGCGAAGAAGGTACGAAGGCGCGGCGAGGAACTCGCGTCCCCGAGGAAGCGCTTTCTTCTTTTCCTTCATCTTCTTCTTCTTTGTGCTGCATCCTGGCATCATCTAATGTTCTACCCGGAAGTTCCAACATAACCTCCTTCTCGCTTTCTTTGTTATTATTTCTACTTTTAGTGCTACTACTTCCGCTCAAAGAAGAAGGTCCAACGCTCCCAAGTCCCGAGACAGAAGTCAAATTGAACTCTTCTTTCAACTGAGAAATAAAATTCTCTCCTCCTCCTCCTCCTCCTCTGTCGCTTTCATCCTTACTCGCCGCTTCTCTTAGCTTTTGCATCAATCCGAGCACGCTTATTTTCAATTGTCTGTTCTCTAATTCCAAAATCTCGTTCGATTTGGACAAGTCTAAGATAATCGTATCTTTCACGTTTGATTTCTTCAACTCGAAGTTCCTCTTGTCTTCTTGGAAGTTTTCCATTCGATTCCTTCTCGCGTTATGTCTCAACTCCCCTGGGCCAGACGTCAATACGAAAAAGAAAAGTAAAAAGAGCAAGAGAAACCCTCTCTGCTGTTGTTGCTGTTGTTGAGGCGTCATTTGCACGAATTGAGGGTTCATGTAACGCGTGAGAAGAACGACACAACAAACAACGCGATGCAATTATTTATGACGACGCGCGATGCTTTTTTCTTTACTTTTTTACACCTTTACGAGTCGTCCGTCGTACTTGTACTTCTATCTACTTTTCTTTCGCGCTCGCGCGGTCTACGTACAACAACGCTCTACTGTCAAATCGACGAAATTTTCCGGTACGTCTTGATTTCAAAGTCACTCAACGTCCCAGAGGCTTCTTCAAAAGTGAAATAACCACTATGAATATCTTTCTCCTCACTGGCGATGACATCGTCTATCACCTTCGGATACCAGTGCACGTCGTCTTCGGGCATTTCGGCATACGGTGTGTCTTCTACTTTGAACCATGTAGGAACGACAGAGATTGATTCTTTGGTGACTTTATCCGCCTCGGTGTAGTCTTTTAATAGCGCCTCCTTCTCTCGCGAGTTTAAAATCAACACGCACTCGTGTTCAATCGCCATCTTGTTTTCTTTTAACCATCCGTGAAATCGAAATCGAGCCTTCTCGGTCACTCGAGTTTTCGCATTTTCTGGCAAGGCTATGTTCTCTTCCAAGGCTTCGCACGCTGCGAAAATTGACGTTTCTGCTAATACGTTCAAATCATACCACGTTTCTACTTTCCCTATGAAACCAGTGTATCGCTCCGCAAACTCTCCCGCTTTGTGTAGCACTAAACAAATGTGCCACTGATTGTCGTCGTCTTTGGCCATAATTAAGAGTTGAGCGAAACGTTCAGGATTCGACGTCAACACCTCCTTGGGATGTTTCTTTCTTTTCACGAGATCTTTCAAATTTCTATCCGCTTCTTGAACTTTCGTCGCAATTAGATCCAGCTGTGTTGCCGTCGTTTTCCCTCGCTTTCTTTTAGTTCCAATGTTGTTTCCAAACTCAAACTCCGGCAACGCATCCATCTCAGTCTCGGCGTCTACGCCATTGAAACGTACGATGGAAAATCTTTCACCGTTCTCGGGTCGCTCCACTCTGTGCGGCGTAGCTTTGTACGTTCCGTTCGTGAGCGCTTCTAATCCATCGCTAATGATTACTAAAAACTTTGCCTCGTCTTCCTGCAAGATTGGAGCGGCTATCCATTCGCCTTCTCCGTCTCGATTGTTTTTCCTTCCACTCCGTTTTTTTACGTACAATCCGCGTTCGTTCTGATGCAAGAAAGTCATCATTTCAAAGTCAGTATGTTCGGACACGCCAACCTCTTTGACGTCAGACTTCTTGTTGCTGTTCTCAGTGATAGTAGTAGCAGTAATATCGTTAGGATTACTATCATTAATATGTTCAACTTGAGGATAGCGCATAAAGCGCATGGCGCAGTGCGAGTGTTTCGAAAAGTGCTTCTCAAACGCGCGTTCGTCTTTTGTCGACAGAGCCTTGGCAAACGACAGAAACAAAATCCTCGCGATCTCGTCGCACTTTCGGTAAAAGTTATTGAACGCATGCTTCATCTCGGGAACTTCAATGGGCCAATCGATTCTCCCTCTCGCCCCGGATGGTTGTTTCGTAAAATCCATTTTCTCTTCTTCTTCTTCTTTATCTATATCTCTGACCAAATCAAAACTCTCGACGCACGCAATTTCGTTCGCTTTATACGCGTATTCTTCGAATAAAGGAACGTACCCTCCGGTCTCAAAAGTTTCGTACTGCGTGTGCACGTATTGTTTCTTAGCGTCCTCTCTGAGTTCTTTGAAGAACTTTCTCCCAGAATCGTAAACGCGTTTGATGACTTTTCCGAATTTGTCTTCTCCGGCAAAGTCGTCGTCGATTTCGAGTTGAAAAAATCCATACTCGCTGTCCACGAGCGCGTGTTTCAATCGAGCGAGCTCCGCTTCGTCGTTCGATTTCAACAGTCTGTAGCTAATCAAAGGAAGGTTTTCATACTCTTCATTTTTTGTGCTCATGTTCTTCGTGAGAATAAGCGCAAAAAAATGACGGGACGGCAAAGAAAAAAAGTTAGTTACGCGTACGCGAAAAAAAGATACATTACCATACTTTTTTCTACAGTTTCACCAAGTACTAAAACGTAAGTAACTATCACTAACAAGGCGCGTCTCTCTAATTCGTCTATAATGTTCTATCGCTTTTTATCATCATCATCATCATCATCATCATCATCATCATCATCATCATCATCTGCTCCTCTTCTTCCCAAATGTTCTAAAACCGAGCCCTTTGGCTTTAGCGACTACACTTTCCTTCCACTTCTCGATTTCTAGAGCCTCGTCGCTTTTGACGCCTAAATCGATCCACTCCCCTTCGTCGTCGCCGTCGTCTTTTTGTCGCTGTATTCGCTTCTTGGCATCTTCAGTCGCTTGTAACATTTTCGCTCGATCAAATTGGGATATTTCAACCTCTGTTATGCCAGTTAAGTTTCTATCCACGGTTTCTTTGCGAGCGATGTCGTCTTTTCGTTTTTGCTCGGCGTCGGCATAGTACGTTTCCGTCTTCCATAAATCCTCCTTAGCTTTTTGCAACGAGTGAAAATCACCCACGTCTCTTCGCTCGTCGTTGCCGTCGTCGCTGTCGCCTTCTTTCTGTTGTCGCGCTTCTTCATGTTCCTTTCGTCGTTTTTCCAACTCATGCTCTACGTACAGTTGCATTTGCGGATCTTCGTTGTTGTTGTTTTCGTTGTGCATTATCGTTAACCCTCCTTTCGCCCCGGCGCCAAACGCCAGTTGTACTTCTCCGCCATTTTTCTCTTTCCTCTCTTGAAACTCTCGTTCTCGCGCTTGTTCCTCTCGCTCTTTCGCGTCGCCGAGTAAAAGTAACTCGCTGTCAATACCTTTACTCTGTCCGACTTTAGACATTTCCTGACGTTCATTCAGTCTCTCTTTCGCTTTTTGTAACCTCGCGGAAACGTCATCGTTATCTTCATCATCATCATCATCATCATCATCATCACCTTTATCTTCTTCTTCTATTTCTCGTTCTATTTCCTCTTCGTTTTCGCTCGTCTTCTTTCGTCGTTTGTTATTGTTGCTTCCGCCGCGAGAGCGACGAATTGAAGCCGACGACAAATTCTTCTTCTTCTTCTTGAATACCGCGACTTCTACTTCTTCTCGTTCCTTCAGCGAAGACGACGACGGTGGTGGTTGAGGTTGAGAACTCATCCTCTGCGATCTTCTATCTCTCTGTCGCGTCTCTGTCACTTTTGTTTGTATGCGCCGATGATGATGACGATGTATCAAAAATATTGTTCTATATACCTACGACTCGTCTTATTTATTTTTTTTTTCAATTCTACTCTCATGTCTCACATCACCACAAGCCACATTTTTTTCGCGAATCTAGTATACGCGCGCGTTGCATATGAACAACGAGAAACTCCCACCTTCAAAACCGAAAGCGTTTTTATTCGACATCGATGGGACGTTAACAGATTCGGATCCGGTCCATTTCGAGTGTTTTCAAGAGCTGATATTAAAAGTCCCGACCGTGAAAAATCCATTGAAGAAGCCAATAGACCACGACTTTTTCCGGAAATACATAGCGGGAGGCGCAAACACAATCATATTTAACAACTTATATCCGGAACTGAGCAAAGAAGAGCACGAGAAAATGTGGACGGAGAAGGAGAAAGAATACAGAAGAAGAGCGATTTCGTCTTTACAAAGACTGAACGGACTCACAGAGTTGATGCGCCGAATTGATGCCGAAAACATACCAAAAATAGCCGTAACTAATGCTCCAAGAGAAAACGCAGAAATGATGTTGAAAGCGTTACGATTAGACGATTGGTTCAAAGAATTTGTAGTCCTTGGTAGCGAATGCGAACACGCCAAGCCACATCCTCAGCCATATATCGACGGATTGCGTTTGCTCGGGCTAGACCCGAGCGAAGACGCGAAGGACTGCATCGTGTTTGAAGACTCGCCGAGCGGCGCGACAGCTGCCGTCGCCGCGGGATGTTACGTGGTTGGTATCATGACTTCACAAAAAGCGGAACACTTAGAAGAGGTTGGAGTACACATGACCGTAAAAGATTTTGAAGAGTTTAGCACTAGATTTGATGAGAGTATTCGATAATAATAGTGGAGATTTTAAATTGTTGTTTTGTATTTGAAAATGTAGCATACGTAGCGCGGCAGTTACAATGTGGTTGTGTTTTTTTATTTATTATTCGTCATCTTTCTCTCCAGCTTCTTCTTCTACTTTCTTCATCGGGACGCTCGCGCCGTTCAAAATCTTCATCGCATACGCTTCTTCTTCGTCGGTTAATTCGTCCGGCCGATTCGCGATTTCGTCCATGTCTATGTTTGGTAAAACCAACGCGGCGGATAAAATCGTCGCGCCTACGAGCGCCCCGACGGTCACTTGTACCCACGACATTGGACTATTCAACGATAACAAACCGCCACCACTTTTCACCCTCTTTGGCATTGGTTGCGGCTGATACACCGCCGCCTCTTTCCATTTCCTTCTATCCGGTGGCAACGGGCTCGACAAAAGCGACTTCATTTCCAAACGCTTTTCGTCGAGATACGCCAATCGACACAAGTCGCCAAACGCGCCGTGGTTCGGTAAACACCGTCTCGCTTGCCAACTTTGCAACGCCATTTTCGTCCCTTCGTCAAAAATACCGGTCGGCGCGACGTCTTTGCTCAGTAATCCTTCGCTCATTAACAAAGCCTGCAATGCTTTCACGTCCTCGCCTCGGTCTCCTTTGGAGAGAAACCTCGACCCGACGTCGTAAACTTCGCACCCAGACGCTCTCAGTTTATCCAAAGCGATTGAATAATCGTTGTGATTCTTCGAGCTGTTCGAAGAGAAGAGCACTCCGTTCGGAGTGCTAGATAACAACGAGGAAGAGGAGACGGAAGAAGAGGACGTCGAAGTCGAGGACGAGGAAGCCGCTCGAACTTCAAAGGCAGACGATGATGACGAGGTTGACGATGCCGAGCGTCGCTGCTGCTGCTGGTGCTGCTGCTCGACGCCGAAAAAAACACGACCGATATTATTCGTCCTTCGCGACGATAGCTTTCGTCCTCCTTCTCTTCCGAGAAGAAACGGCGACGACGAGCGTTGCGTTGATAAAGACGCCGTTGTTGTTGCTGCTGTTGCTGTTGTTGTTGTCATCATCATCACTCTATTATTGATGGATGCGTAGTTATTTATTTTTGTCGCGTGTTGGTTTGGTTGGAGGTCTCTCTCGTATCTCGTACGAACTTCCAAAAATTTGATGAGTAGTGATTTGTGGTGTACTGATGAGCTTTTATAGCACACAAACAAACACACTTACACACAAACAACAAAAACGCTCGAACGAACGAACGAACGAACGAACGAACGAACGAAGACGATAAGATTCAACAACGCGCGATAAAATAGGAAGAAGAAGAAGAAGAAGAAAAACGAGAGAACGATGGAGAATACCACTCGCACGAGCGCGAGAAGGAGAGTCCGATCGATTCGAGACCACGTGCTTCGTTCGAACAACGAACGACGCGATTACGAAAATCACGGACAAGAATCTTTATCCAATTTTTTCACCAACGCGCGCGGTGACGAGCACCATCAGCAGACGGCGATGACCATGCACAGAACGAGCAGCAACACGTACGCTTCCGCGACTGGGAAACCGACGTCGTATGAGAAAATGCACGGGCACGTCTCCCAAGAACCGGTGTGTTGGGAAGAGTGTGTGCCGGAAACAGAATTTTCACATTTGATGCACACGAAACCGATACTGGAAGAGGTGATTTACGAGAAATCGAAAATCGAAGATTTGAAGAGAGAAGGAGGGAGGATTGCGCGAATAACCATCAACAGACCGGAGAAAAGAAACGCATTCACGCCAAAAACAATCAAGGAAATGCAGAGGTGCTTTGAAGATGCGAGAGATGATGCGAGTGTCGGGGTGGTTGTATTGCGCGGCGCCGGAGATTTGGCGTTTTGTTCGGGAGGAGATCAGAGCGTTCGAGGTGACGGTGGCTACGTGGACGATAGAGAGGAAAGAGGGGGGAAGAAAGTCCCAAGACTGAACGTTTTAGATTTACAGATGCAAATTCGTCGATTGCCGAAACCAGTGATCGCGTCCGTGGCTGGATATTGCGTCGGAGGAGGACACATCTTACACATGATTTGCGATTTGACCATCGCGGCGGACAACGCGGTGTTTGGACAGACTGGACCAAAAGTTGGATCGTTTGATGCGGGTTACGGATCCACACACATGGCCCGGTTAATAGGGCAGAAAAAAGCGAGAGAAATGTGGTTTTTAGCGAGAATGTACGACGCAGAAGAAGCGTTGAATATGGGATTAGTCAACTGTGTCGTGCCTTTGAAAGATTTAGAGCGAGAAACGGCGACGTGGTGTAGAGAAATTCTGCGAAACTCACCGACGGCTTTGAGGTTGACAAAGAACGCGCTGAATGCGGCGGAAGATGGACAAGCCGGTATTCAAGATTTAGGCGGGTCCGCGACGATGTTATTCTACCAAAGTGGTGAAGGCGCCGAAGGAAGGAGAGCGTTCATGGAGAAACGCGCGCCAGACTTTTCGCGGTTTCAAAGATTTCCGTGATTCAAATATATCTTCTTGAAAGCAAACATAATAAAAAACTTTCAAAAAAAGAGGCATCAGATGGTAATATTTGGACTAGAAGTGCTCGCTATGATTACTACTATTGCATTAATACTTAGTGTTGAAGAATTCGCTCGCTTTTATGCCTTTTTGAATTTTTTCCTCCGAGATTTTGATTTCCATCACTTCTTCCCCTCCAACTCGTCCTAAACATTTTACATATTTTTTCTCAATTCCTTCTTTCTCTTCCGTGCTATTTTCGAGAAGCGCACAAACGGAAGCACGCGTGGCGCCAACATTCACATCACTCGTTTCATCCTGGGTGTGGATCTCGTCCTCTTTTGCCGCGAGCTCGTTCACGAACATGAGCGCGCCAAATTTCTTCCCGTTTTCAAGCACTGCGGAGACAACGATAGAGTTTTCATCACCACTTGGCATCACATCCAAGTCTTGCACCGGACTCTCTGGTGTACATTTCAAGGTTTTTGAAATCTGTTTCCCCGTCAAACAATCCCACGCGCGTATCGTCCCGTCGCCACCCGCCGAAACGATTACATTTTTCGAAAACGCGGGGACTACTTTCGCCACGAATCCCGAGTGTCCAAAACAAAACGATTGAATATCAAATCCAGAACCTTCAATATCCGTTCGAAGGTTAGCCGGAGGCATTCTCGTCACTCGTATCTTCCCTTCTTGATCTGCCGTGCACACGAACTCTTCTTTTTTATCATCTTTCGTAACGCCGTCGACGATGCATACGCTCGTCACCACCGTCCCGGTGTGTCCCAGGAGAAGTTTGTCGAAAACGCCCGTTTCGGCGTCGCCACCCTCCGCATCGTTTTTATCATTCTTTGTTATCGTTGTGTCTTCATCACTGTCGCTTAACGCCCCTGTGACTTCACTGACGCGCACGTCGCCGTATTTATCGCTGTATACGATGTGTTTGGAATCTAAAGTAAACGTCGCCGAGGTGACTTTCTTATTCGCCAAACGCGTATTTGCGAGAGAGTAATAAAAATCTCCTTCTTTGTCTTCACTCTTCTTTCTTTCAAAGATGAACACTTTCTTATCGTCTCCGGAAACGGCAAAGTACTCACCGCATTTCGAAAAGGCCATCGCTCGTATGGTATCTTCTGCTTTAAAAAAGGAAGAGGAGGAGGAGGAGGAGGAGGAAGGCGCTTTTTCTTCTCCTTCTTTGCTCTCACCGCCGCCGAAAACAGACACCAACTTCGTTTGCGTTCCCGAAGCGTTATCATCTACCAACGACACCATTTTCATCTCGTTACAATACGCCATGGCAACGAGAATAGCTCTTTCTTCTGAATCGCTCGTCTTCTCGCGTCGGTAGGAGGCAAGAATCGGTATCGCCTCGATGACACCGTAACCATTACCATTGCCACTATTGTTGTTTTCACTTTTTCCATCGGCGGAGGTGGAAAATTTCTGTTTCTTCTTCGACTCTTGTATCTTCTCTATTCGTTTTCGAGTGTTTTCTTTCACCTCTGGTTTCTTTCTTCGGCCTTTCGCTCCCATGGTGGTGATTGTGTTGTTGTTGTTGTTGTTGTTGTTGTTAGGTGTTACGACGCGTGATGCGACGCGCGATGGGTGCGTTTTTGGTGGTGTTTGTGTTTTGGTTTGTCGCGTTTTGTGTCCCTTTTTTTTTGTGTTTTTTGTGTTTTTGTCGTGCGTGACTATGACAGAGAGGGAAGAAGAGAGGGACCTTTCTGCCTTTTCTCTTTCGAGAGGGGACAGAAGACAGAAGAAGAGAAGAAAAAGTCGAAAAAAAAAAAGTTGCTGGCTGTGTGAGAAAGGAAAAAAAATTCAAATCGATCACTCTTCCTCATTCTTTTAAAGAAGCACGACACGTTAAAAGGTACGCAGCGCACTCTATACGAAAAATACGCTTTTACTTTAAACACAAAATGAACTAGAGATGGTCAGATACCATCCGCGCGTCGTTTGTGTTCATCGCGCGACTCGTTTGGATCGTTTTTTAAACGTTTTAGGGGCGAAAGATTGAGGAAGAATTCTGTTATAAGCGAGAGTGAATTTTTTCTTTATAATTGTCTTTAAAACACACAATTATGAAGAAAGATCGCGCTGGAGAAAATTCTTCATTCTTGGAAAAAACAAGACAATGTACCCCAGAAGATATGCATAATACCTATCAAAATGGATAGAAAACGATCGAGAGAACAGTTTTCGTTCTTCTTAACGATGATCGGATGCGTTTTCACGCGTTAAATGTCGTCGCAGAGAAGAAGAGACGATTTTGAATCTCTTTCAATTTTTCTTCGTCGTGCATAATTCTTCAAACGTTCCTCTTTCGAAAATTTCTTATTTTTTGAGGGGAGAGCGCCTTTTTTATTTTTCGCTGACCTGTCGCACGTTAAATTTCTCTTTCTGTCGTGCAAACAAACAAACAGTTTTTTAACAAACACAAACACAATGGCCAAAACTCCAGCGAAATCCCCGAAGACTAAGACGAAGAAAGCGAAGAAGGTGAAAGACCCGAACGCGCCGAAGAGAAACTTGTCTGCGTACTTTTTCTTCATGAACGACCAAAGACCGAAGGTTGTCAAGGCGAACCCGGACTTGAAGGTGACTGAAGTCGGCAAGAAGCTCGGCGAGTTGTGGAGAGCCATGTCTGACTCCGAAAAGGCGCCGTACAACAAGAAGGCCGATGCCGATAAGGCCAGATACGAAAAGCAAAAGGCTGCGTACAAGCCGAAGTAATCATTTTTCTTATTCAATGTATGAACTGGGGGGAGGGTGAAAGGTGTCTTTTTTTGAGAGGGAGAGAAGGTGTACAGTCAGCTTTTTTCTTTCAAAAACGAGGCGCTTTTCATCGACGCGCTAGGAGTGAAGAGAAGAGATGAATACTATAATTAATTGAGGAAAACACAATGTATGTACACTGTATATTGTTGTTCGAGATACACACGGATATCTGAGATACTATATATATATAATATAAATTGATACTAATATATTAAATACCAAATCTGTTTGTTCGCAAATTAGTGTTGTTAGTGCCAAAGGCACCCCCTCCCCGACCCCCCCTCCCTGATTTTTGAAAAAAAGAAAACGAGAAGACGCCCGCATCTCTCGTTGGTTTTTAAAAACTCTCTCTCTCTCTTTCTGTATCTTTCTCTTCGTTTCTCCATATATACATACATATCTATATATCCTTACATATATATATAAATAAATCTTTTCGTCATAACTCACCCGTCTCGTTCGTATCTTTATTTTAGAGCAGTTATACGTCGATTTTCTGATTGATTAATTGCGCGCTTTGAGAAGGAACGCGTAAAGTGAAATCTTCTTCCTCGGGGAGAGAATATTCAAATAAATCTTAACTGCTACTATCCAAAAAGCTTGAATATATCAAAGGTATTGAAACGCACGATGACGACCGCTCAGCCGACGAAACGATTAACCGAGAGGCAGCAATTAGCTTTAGCGTTGGCTGAATCCAGTCGGGATTGCCCGGCGGATGCTTTACTCGTGCATCACAAAGCTTCGTCTTCCTCGAGCAGCGACGATGAGACCGGTGACGACGACCAGTCCGACGAAGAGGGAGGAAACGAGAAGAAGAAGACGAGAAAGACATCTCCGAAAAATGCAAAACAACCGCAACAGCCGCAAGTTCCGATGTCTCGACAACAGAAAGAACTCGCCAGACTAGCGCCGTGGGCTTGGGATCCGCTCGTCTCTCGACACGCGCCGGGTCCGTCGGCTCTGAGAGACTTCTCGGAAGTGTTGCCTTCGTCGGGAGTGAAGCACAAGCCGAGAGCAACGATGATGACGCCAACTGCCTCAAGACCGGCGTTGAAACCGACGTCCGGATCTTTAACTGGATCCGCGAAGAATAAGAAAGCGGAGAAGGAGAAGGAAAACGTGGTTCCATCGCCGACGTTGACGAAGAATATCGTTAGCTCTACTAACAACAAAACAGTCGTGAAGAAGGCATCGAATACTACGAATACCAAGGGAGCTTCAGGTTCGAATGGTGCTAAGAGAAAAGCGGCCGTGGCAGAGAATACTCCAAAAACGCCCGCAGTAGATGCTGTTGCCACGAAAAAGGCGCGAAAGAGTGCTCCTACGAGCGCCGAGAAAGTTGCGGCACCGGCGACGAAGAAAGAAGAAGAAAAAATAGAGAAAGAGAAGGAGGTTCCCGCGACGGCAATAGCGACTAAGAAGAGGTCAACGATCGCGGGTGCGAGAGGTAAGAAAGGCACCGTGGCCACTGAAGAACCGAAGACGGCACCGCAAAAACGCACGCAAAAGAGCGAACAAATAACGCCCGTCGCTTTTGAACTCGAACCGGCGACCGGCGACGAGTCAAATAAAAAGAGTGGCGAGAAGAATGTGAAGAAAAGTGCCGCTACTGATGCTGATGTTAACGCTGACGCTGTTGTTCCAGCTACCGCTGCTAAAAGTGCACGTGGAAAGAAGGCATCAGCGACCACCGCCACGCCGATGGTGACCGCAAAGAAGAAGTTGAACCTTCAAACGCCAGGAGCGACGGTTGAGAGCAACAACAAAACGAAAGCGGTCGTCGCAGAACCAGCGCCAGTAATAGCAGAGGTGAAGAAACCAAACTCTTCGACGAAGAAAAGGAAAAAAGATGACGGCGCGGATGCCATCGCGACAGGGGCAAAATATTCAAAAGTTGATCCCAGCAAGCTCGTGCCGCCGGAGTTTCAAGAAAGACAACTCACTCCGGAGGAGAGGAAAGAACGCCGAGACAAATTTTGGATATTCTTGGAAACCATCAAAATCAGACCGCCGAAAGAGAGCTCAGCATTCCTCAAAGAGGCGATGCCATCGCACAAGTTATACCAGTCATTCTGCGTTGCCACCGGGCGCATCGCTCGCGCGGCGGTCAATCCCATTTCGGCTGCTACGAGTAAAGAAGGTTTCGCGAGAGTGACTTCGTCTTCATCTCTCCGCGACGAGGATGTATCTTTAGCGAGAAGAGTTCGATTGGTGCCGATGTCCCAATCCCTTCGAGTCGCCGTTGCAGCTTTGAAATAAGTACTCATGATTAGGATGATGATGATGAGACAACCTTGTCTTCATCTTCTTCTTCTTCTTCTTCTTCTTTCTGGCTGCCGTAGAAAGAAAGCTGCTTTGTTGTTGTGATCATATTTTTATTAAACACGCGAAATATTCAACACAGGATCCACATACTCGTAACCAATAATGTCTCGAAATTAGATTTTTAAAAAATTTTCTCGCCGCGCGTTTCTCGTTTCTGTCCGCGTCGCTCTGACCGTCTGATGAGAGATTTTCTGTTCGAGAGTTCTGAGAGAGAGTCCGAGTGGCGAGGAAGAGGGCTAAAAAGAGACGAGAGCGTTTTTGAAAACTTACTTCAAAACGAAAAGTGGGTACGACGCGCGCGTATCCATCCATCCATCCACGCGATAAGAATAACCAACATCGACAGTGAGAACGTAGAGTATTGATCACCACGATGATGATGATGTCTTCTATTTCTTCGTCTTCGTTGGCGAGCCGCAACAACAACAGAACTCACTTAAAAGACGGCGTCTTGTTAAAATCATCGGCGTCGTCGAGAAAAATGACGGCGGTAAGAAGAACGCCTCTGCTGGTCACCACCGCGTCGGCGAAACCGAGGGCGTTGATTTCGGTTTCCGATAAGACGAATTTGGAAAAGTTAGCCTCTGGTTTAGTCTCTCTTGGTTTTGAAGTCATCTCCACCGGTGGTTCCGCCAAGTTTATTCAAGACAAGAACATTCCGGTGACTTCAGTGGACTCAGTGACTTCGTTTCCGGAGATGTTGGACGGGAGAGTGAAAACGTTGCACCCGGGGATTCACGGCGGGATTTTAGCGAGAAGAGAGAACGAGACGCACATGAAGCAAATCGCAGAGCACAACATTGATTTGATCGACGTCGTCGTTGTGAACTTGTATCCGTTTCGAGAGACTGTTCTAGGCGGAAAGGCGTTTGAGGAGTGCGTGGAGAATATCGACATCGGCGGACCGGCAATGATCCGAGCGGCCGCGAAGAATCACCCGCACGTGAGTGTGGTGGTCGATCCGAACGATTACGACGAACTTTTAGAAAATTTGAAGAAGGACGGCTCCAGTTTGGATTTCAAAAAGTTGCTGGCATGGAAAGCGTTCCAACACTGCGCTTCCTACGACGCCTCCGTGGCGGAGTATTTGTGGCAGGAAGATTCCATCGGCCACGGCAAACCTGCTCCAGAGAAGACAGTTTCCATGACTTTATTGAATGAGTTGAGATACGGAGAAAATCCGCACCAACCGGCGGCGGTGTATTCGGACAGCACGTTGGCCGAATCCTCTGGTACCGGCGTCGCTCGATCCATTGTGCATCATGGTAAAGAGATGTCCTACAACAACTACTTGGACGCGGAAGCGGCATATTCGTGCGCGTGCGATTACCCGTCCTCGGACAGAACTTGCGTCATTGTCAAGCATACGAACCCTTGCGGCATCGCCTCTGAATCTGCCACCGGTGGTGATTTGTTGGAGGCGTACCGATTGGCGGTTAGAGCTGATCCAATCTCTGCCTTCGGCGGTATTGTCGCTTTCAACTGCACGGTGGACGAAGAAATGGCCCGAGAAATTCGCGAATTCCGCTCGCCGACCGATGGCGAAACAAGAATGTTTTACGAAATCGTCATCGCTCCGTCATACACGGAAAAAGGCTTGGAAGTTTTGAAAGGAAAATCAAAAGCGTTGAGAATTTTAGAGACAAAACCGAGAACTGCGGATGCGCCGATGGGTTTGCGCCAAGTCGGTGGCGGGTGGTTGAGCCAAGAACCAGACTCGTTAGTTCCGGAGGATATTGAATTCACCTCTGTGTCTGCGACCAAACCGACCGAAGAGCAGTTAGAAGCTTTGCGATTCGCATGGAGAGCTGTGAAACACGTCAAATCCAACGCCATCACCGTCGCCAAGAAGGGCAAATTATTAGGTATGGGCTCCGGTCAACCGAACAGAGTAAACTCCGTCCGCATCGCGTTAGAAAAAGCCGGCGACGAAGTCGAGGGTTCCGTGTTAGCCTCCGACGCGTTCTTCCCGTTTGCATGGGGTGACTCCGTCGAGAAAGCGTGCCAAGCCGGCGTCAAAGCCATCGCACACCCGGGTGGATCTATGAGAGACCAGGACGCAATCGATTGTTGCGACAAGTACGGCGTGGCGTTAGTCACCACGGGTGTCAGACATTTTAGACATTAAGAGGGAGTGTGCGTTTCGTTCGCGCGGTTGCCGCTGAAGTGAGAGAAATGCCCGATGGTGCTCTCTTTTTTTAGCAATTTTTCGCTTCTGCGCTCCTCGCGAGCAGCCTCGCAGTTTGCATACACGTGTTTAATAATCATGATATAATACTTACTCTAATGATAATAATAATAATAATGGTACCTGGTACTAATAATGATAACGTCACGCGGTACTCATGATGCAGATGTTCGTTTGTCGTAAAGACTAATCTTGTGCTTCGTTGTTGTTCTTTTTCTTCGAGTCCGTCCTTTGGCGCGGGCGAAGACGAAAAAAATCTAAAATGGTAAAAACACCAGAGAGGGGGAAAACTCTCTTCTCCTCGTTATTTTTTTTTCTCTAGGAAACTGCGCACGCGACTACAACACACTAATTTATAACGGACTCTGCGGCGCTTGTGCGACGGTGAGAGACAGTCCGGCATAAAATCACGCGAGTAGTTGAGTAGCAGACATTAATCATTTCACATAACACATATATACATATATACATTTAGAAGAGCAGCGCGCGCGGCAGCTAAACATTTTTCTTTTATAAATAAAACGGGAAAGAACGGCAACGAACGGCACAAAAAAAATCAAAAAATGTCTTCAGCAACGAAAGAAGCGAAAGAGTCTAACGACACTTTGAATGGCTCCACGCATCAGCAAACTTCGGCACCGATGTTAATAACGAATTCACCGTTATCTTCACCACCACCGACGACGACGAGTAGCCGATTTGCTGCGTTGCAAAGGAGAGATTCCATGTGTAATTCAGCCGAGTTAGAGAGTGGGAACGGACGAGGAGGAACAGGAAGAGGAAGACGAACGTCCTCGGCGACGCCTTTGTTCGGACCCGCGAATCAACAAACGCACCAACAACAGCTTTTACCACCTCCAAAGCCTCCTCGAACTATCGGATCTCAAATCAAGCGCAGACGCAAATCGATGAATGAATCTGACTCTCGCGGCGCGTTTGACGCCTTGCCGAACGAGTTAGTCGAGGCTATTTTGTTGAAACTAGATGCCCCGGCTTTGGCAAGCTTACAAGCGACGTCGAAGTACTTTAGGCACTCTGGGGTGTGCGATAGAGTAGCGAGATTTATATTAGCGACGAGAGACGGCGAGCCTGGGTTCGATGAGAACCACAGGGGCGAAATTAACGACGAGGAAGAGGAGGAGGAAGAGGAGGAAGAGGATTGGGTTACCATGGACATATTGAACGGTACGAACAATGAGGAGGAGAATAGAAGAAGCAGGAAAAGGAAGCTACGAACGAGAAATAACGTAAAAAGCAATACCATGGTCCCTCCAACGGTTGGAAGCTGTCGGGTGAGACCTCAAGACTCGGCAATCTCAGTGTTACGATTTAAAGACGTCATGGAGAGAGCCGAACGAGCGTCCTGTCTCGTTTCGTTGGGATCGTTTCATACGATTCGAATCGTGGACCACTTTGTGACCTGCAGGTGTCTCGATAAAGACAATAAAGATGAAAAGGAGTGCATACACATGAAGGAAGAGGAGGATTTGGACAATCTGAATAAGTGCTACGTGTTTCGCGTGAGCGACTTGGAAACGTGTGGTAGAGGATTCCACGGCCAGCTCGGAAGAGGGGAGCGTATGTACGACGCGGACGCTTCATTCGGTGGGGTAAGCGGAAACTCGTTTGGTGGTAAGAGACAAAATAATCTAGATTTCAAAGATTGTGTCATGTACCACGACTATACCGATAGTATTCACCTCAGGGGCGACGATGACGGTACTTCGTGGTATAGGACGAATGCATGGTTGTCTGCTGCTCAAGTCTCTGCGGGAAGTTCGCATTGTGCGGCGCTCGGCAAAGATGGGGCGCTCTACACGTGGGGCCTCGCCTCCTCAGGAGAGACGGGGCATGAACATACGCCCATAGAAGTTGCGCTTCCAAAGCAAGTATTTTCTTTGCTAGGGATTCGCGTCACTAAAGTTGCGTGTGGTTCTAATCACACTTTAGCCGTCACGGCTGACGGTCAGTTGTTCTCTTGCGGTCGTGGAAGAAATGGTCAGTTAGGATTGGGTTACTTCCACGATGGCGGTCCAATGACACGTTGCGACGCATTACGTGGTATGCACGTCACTAAAATTGCCGCTGGTGGACAGCACTCGGTGTGCATAACCGATGACGGTAGAGTATGGGCGTGGGGGGATTGCACAAAAGGTCAGCTCGGTTTAGGGGATTTGCGATTTGCAACCAGCGCCGGATGGCACGACGGCGTTCCGTGGCCATGCCTGGTAGAATCGCTCTGCGAAGAGAATTTATCTTCCTTCGATGTGCTAGACGGTAAGGATTCAGTCGTTCAAGTGAGTTGCGGTAAAATGCACACTATGTTTGTGACGCAATCTGGCAAACTGTTCGCGTGTGGCACTGATGCCTATGGTCAGATGGGCTACCTCGGCCCCGGAGGGGTTTATTATACGCCGCGGCAAATCTTGATAAAGCACCACGTGCGCAAACCAGACGGCACGACTGCATTTCACAGAGTTCGATCGTGCCCTTGCGTGAACGCCAATCAGGCATCGCATGGTAACACAATTTGCAGAGTTGCTCAAGTAGCGTGCGGAGGGAACCATTCGTTATTACTCACTGGATGTGGTGCTGTTTTTGCCACCGGTTTGAACTCGTACGGTCAACTCGGGTTGGGCGACGTGATGGACAGGAGTAGTTTTCGTCGCGTGTGGAAGTTTCACGACAAGAAACTAAATGTCATCAGTGTTGCAGCTGGAGAGCACCACTCCGCCGCAATAGTGTCCAATCAAACTGTTCTAAAAGAGACCGATTGCGAAGACCGTGTGTCGAACGAGGAGTGGTTGGATGCGAGAGCTTGCTCGTTCGCTGCTGGAGGCAACGGGGACTACGACAAAGTGCATAAAAAGTACGGGTATAAACTTTATCAGTGGGGTAGGGGCGACTGGGGTCAATTGGGCCACGGCGAGTCCCGTGGTAAATGGTTGCCAACGTTGACAAAGCCGAATGATCCATTGGCGAGATTATCGAGAAGAGGAGATTTTCTCGGATATGAACGGGAGTACGAGACACGAGAGGAAAAAAGGAGGAAAGCAAAAGAAGCGGAAATTAGTAACTTCGAAAACGGCATTATTAATAGCAATGACGTTGAATAATAGATGCATGTTTATTATAACACATACATATAACTGTAAGTACCATAGATAGATGTAAGATTAGAGTTCCTTCTTGTCGCCTTTCTTAAATCGGTTAAAAACGCCCGATAGCTTAGATAATAACCCACTGTCGCTTGTAGTGACCGGAACTTCTTCTCCAGACACGCCGTCATCGTCGTCATTGACAGCACTATTGAATGCTCCGACGACTTCGTCGTCTCCTTCATCTTCACCTTCATCACCATCTTCTTCTCCAGAAGGCACATCGTCGCCATAATCACCATCGCCGTAGTCACCATAGTCGCCCATACCGCCCATACCGCCCATGCCTCCTTCATCGTCGTCGTCGTAATCGTCGTCTCCACCTCCCATGCCACCCATGCCCATCATGTCATCTCGATTAAACATCTGCATCCCCGGCATCCCAGGCATATTCTTCAACTTCCCCATCATCCTTTCCGTGTCGATGTCTTTCTTTTCTTTTTTCTTAAACTCCGGCAACGGCTTTCGCGTCTTGGAAACGCTCTTAGCCTTCTTCGAGCAACTTTCCGTCTCTTCTGTGCACAACCACTCTTCGATACCTTTCGCCGTTTTGATTCGATTCTTGAACAAAATCTCCGCTAAATCCGTATCTCTCCCTTCCATCACGTCTTCGCACGCTTTTAACATCGTCTTGCACGTCGTTTCGCACGACGAATACACGTCTTCGCCCATGAACTTCATGACCAATTTGTTCCTGAAATTCACTTTCAAATCGTTTTGAATCGCCCACATGGTCTTGTCGTCCGACTCATCGCACATCGATTCCATCTCTTCGATCACATCAACCTCGGTTAACTTATCGCCCTTCTCTTCTCTCAAGCGCGCGCCGGTTTCGAAGGCTATTTGGGAAATTTTCTGGCACACTTCGCAGTGGATGAGCTTCGAATCCGATTTGACCGCTCGAAAGGTTTCTTTGTTTTTACCTCCACCCATGCCCGGCATTCCAAACTGCGCTCGAACAGAAGAGGAAGAGAGAGAGATGATGATGATGAAGACAGAGAGCAGAAGGAAGAACGGAAAACGAGAGGAAATCGCGGATTTTGATGATGATGATGGTGTAAAAGACATTTTTTGTAACATATCTCTTTAAACGGCGTGAATGGAAAATGGAGAGAGAGAGAGAAAGAGCCGCCACTCAAATAAAGGCACACCCTTTGTTCTTGTGTAAAATCATCACTTAAAAAAATTCTCTCTCTCTTTACTGGTTGAATCCGTCACACTTCTCCTCAAACAACACACGGCTCGAGCGACGGTCACGTCGTACGAGAAGAAGAGCGAATCGTCGATGTTCTCTCTCTCTTCTTCACCTTCAGTGTCGTCATCAAAACAATAACGACGAGCTGTTCGTTTGCACTTTAAACGCAACTGCACGCAGAACGAGTCCGCGCGCAACGAGCCGCAAGCGATCCAGAAAGTGCCTTCACCTTTGATACCATTTTTGTCGCTCTCATCCAGTGCTCGGGAAAGATCGGTTATTCTGAGTGGAACAACAATCGTTTGTGTCTTTAATGCGTCTGCAGTAGTGGCGGTATCGTTGTTCTTGTTGTTCCTTCGCAAGGAGACGCAGACGTAGCGAGGGTTTGAGAACCACACAGGAGAAGATACTGGATATCCTTCACCGGCATACGTGCACTTAAACCTTTCGCCTCGAATGTACTTCGTGTTGACGTTGTTAATGTTTTCTCGCGTATCTCTATCTTGCGAGAGCACAACGTCTGCGTCTGGAAGACGGCAATCTTCGTCGTCGGCGTCAAACGTGTACAGCAACTCGTGTTGTTCCATATGTTCTTCTTCGTTGTCGTTGTTTAAAAATTGGACGCAAACGGTGTGAGCATTCGTTGTTTGTGGCATTGAATGAACAACGTTGGTATCTGTCGTTACACTTTTGATGTTGTCGAAAACATCATACTCTTCTTCGTTAAACATAGTCAGAACCTCCTGGCGCACTCGGGCGGCGTATACGTCGAAATTTTCTGAATGTCTCGAAATAAAGGCATCCACCCATCGCGTCGCGTGCTCTTTTGCTTCCTCGCGAACAGTAGTTCTGAAACTTGGCGGTTGGATGGGCTGAATTAAAGTAAACGCGTTTTTTTTTCGCGTGCCTTTTTCGTTCGTTGAATTTTCCAATGTGCATGTCTCCTCGCCTTTTTTCATGGCGTTCATATTTCTTGTCAAAATGTGCGCATTGCATAGAGTCGTTTCGACTTCTGCGCGTTTGTTTCTTTGAATCTCGTGCAAATGATACACAATAGCACGTTGGAGTCCATCGCCTCCCAATTGAGGAATTTGATCTATGAGTCGACTGCTTCCCGTGGAACCCAGTAGCTTTGACTTCAAGTCGACTAAGCTACGTTCGAACGTCGAATCGTGATAGTCGTGTCTGCCAGAACACGCTGGTTCTGCTAAAAGTGCTCGCAGACACAACCAGACTTGCGCTTCCGGTTTCGGCATGTGTGACAGAGAATCTCCACTAATCCATCGACCATCGTTAAATACTTTTCGATCTTCTCCTCGAAACCACGGAGCTTTCGACAAAAGCGTAGGAAGCAAATGTGAGTGTATTTTATGCTTCGATATCAATCGAGCGATGACCGAGAGCGGCAATGCCGACACGCTGTCACATACGCTCCGTAATATTGATAAGCATGACATTGTGTGACACAAGTCTTCGTCGTTGTTCTCTGAGTCGATCAATCGGGCGCTTTGCTGCTCTCCTCGATCGTTTGTGTTGTTCAGCGACTCTAAACGTTCCACGCAGTAATCCACCAAATCGAGCACGTTGGATTCGAGGAGATTTTTACCCACCGAACACGCGCTATCGAAGACAGCTATCTCTAAAACCCCAAGAATAGAGCTTTGAAGCTGACTCGAGTGCAACAAAAGCTTTGATCTCGCTAAATATCGCGTCGTCATCGCCTCTCCCCCTTCTCGCTCTATTCGGGCCGACAGCGCTGGTAAAACCTCGCCCGTCCACGCCTCCAGAGCGAACAAGCAACGCACCGCGTCGTCCAAAATACTCTCCGTTGACTGCGCATCATCTTCAACGCACGCGTCGTCGCCACAAACCCTCTCTGAACCTTTCACTTTTTCTCTTCCGTTCGCGCTCTCGAACACGACGCGCAGCGCTGCTTTCCTCGCCCGATCTGCGCTCGATACAAACTCGTGCCACTCAGGCGAGTCAACGTTTTCTGGATTTTGCAGATACGCGGGAATCAACGCCTCCTCTTTTTCCTCTCGAAGGAACAGCGCGCGAATGCAGCTTCGCACCGAACGTAAATTGCGAGTAGTAGAAATGGAAGAAGAGAAATGAAGAGAGTCATCATCGCCGTGAAAGGCGGCGTATTCGTCCGTTCGCGCGATTACAACCATCGATTGCTTGCTTTTTTTTTCTTTCGCAAATCCCCTAATCACATAACTAATATTTTTTGAAAACGCTCAAAAAAAAAAAAAAAACGGCTGCTTTCACCTAATTTAAAAAAAAAAGAAGAATATGATCTCACCCACCGTTCCTCGCTCGGTTTGCTTTCTGGCGCTTCCGCTGCTCATCGCGTCGATATATACGGCACCAGTCGCGGCTACGAACACGCCAGCTTCGCCGTGTTTTCAAGTGCTCGATGAATTATTGCAAGAAACACAGCAAGTTTCTGCGCAAAGCGGCGGTGTTCTTGGTCGTACCTCGTCCTTGTTTGGTAGCGCCGTGCAGTATGCGTTATCTGCCGGGGTGAATAACAGGGCGACATCGGAAGGTTCGACGAGTTTAGGCATCGGCTCGAGTTCTTCAGCGCGAGGTAGTTTTTCTTCTGGCGTTTTCGCTAACGCCGCGGCGGAAGGCTCGTCATCTTTTGGAGGTGGAAGTGATGCTATTGGAGTTATGTCTGCTGCGCTGGGAACGTACACGAGAGCATCGGGTGTTTCGAGCATGGCTGCGAATGTTGGGTCGGAAGCAACGAGCGACGCTTCTTTTGCTGCTAACTTGCTCACAAAAGCTACTGGTATTGCTTCTTCGAGCTTCGGTAAACAAACGGTGGCAAGTGGAGATTTTTCGAATGCATTTGGCGAGAGATCCGAAGCGCGAGGACGGTCCTCGATGGTTTCAGGTGAACGAAATCGCGCAAATGGGAGGGCTTCTGTTGCCGCAGGTTTGCTAAGTTTGAGCCAAGGAGCTGGAAGTTTTGCGCAAGGCCTTCTCGCACAATCGTACGGATCTGGAGGGTTCGCCAGTGGAATTTTGTCCCGAAGCTTTGGGGAAGGAAGTGGTGCGTCGGGGATATCCTCCTTCGCGGCGGGTTTATCCAGCTTTGCGAACGGATTGAACGTTCGCGCTAATCTTGGTATCGCCAATTTCGCATCGGGTGTTAATTCTCAAGCGTCTGGTCGTTTGGCGTCTGCGGCGTTCAACCTAAACACGACCGCTGGCGGGAGCGCGAGTGCGTCGTTCGGCAACGGTACTTCAACTAAAGCACAAACGAGCTTTGTCATCGGTCGAAACAATGTAATTGAAGTCAATGCCTCAAATTCTTTCGTGGGCGGTGAGAACTCGATCGCCTACGAAGCGAACAGCTTTGTTTTCGGTAAAAATGTCGTTTCGAGAGGTGAGAATAACGCTGTCTTTGGCGGTACAGTTTACGCGGAGAATTTCAAGTTATCTAAGGGCACGTATGGCGATATCGGAAAGATGGCTGATAGAATAAACGAACTGGTAAGAGTGGCCCATAGCCTTAATGAAAGAGTGACCGAGATAGAGCTGAAATACATCGGAAAGTAATGATTGCGACGTTAAGAAACGATTGGTAGTACGTAAAGTGTATTTTTTTGTATATTCCTTGATATTTTACACATTCTTCACGTGAATCACTAAAATTAGTAGCAGTATAATAGTATTAGCAACAGCATTCCTTACGGAGTGTATGGTTGCAATTCTCTATGGAGATGAAGACCAGCGCCAGGTCGGTACCCGTTAAAGATGCACAACACTGTGACGTTGTCGTTATATTCTAACCCATTCAACAGTTTTGGGGTGAGAAGGAAGCATTGCGGAGTCGTCGGTTTCGACGCCGATTCCACCATTTGTTTGAAAACTTTTCGTTCATTCTTTGGATCCATACCTTGGTTAATTTCGTCCACGACGCGGAATGGACATTTCGTCAGATTTTGGAGCGATATGAGGTAAAGCATAGTCGCGACTGCGCGCTCACCACCTGATTGTCTATTCTTATCGAGCGCATGTAGTGGTTCGTCTCTGCGGAACTTAACGTAAATATCCAGCGCGTACTCTGAAAACTCATTGGGATCTGCGGGTTCGCGGAGTCTGACTTCTCCGGCGATGCCAACTTGTTCGCAATTTTTCTCAAACGCCGTCGAAATTTTCTCCAGAACCTTCTCGAGCTGCGGCAACCACCTCCTCTTGAGTCCTTCAATGAGCTCTTTTCCAGCGTTTACTCTTGGTGCGAGTTCCGCAATTTTCTCATTCAAGTCTTTCTTTTCCGCTTTGTACTTGTTATATTGGAGCATGGCGGTTGGATTGTTGCACACGACAGCTCGCGCTTTACCTTCCCAATGCTCAACCTCCTTCTTCAGCTCGTCTTCGTCATCTGGCATACTCTTAAACTTCACCTTTAACTCTTCCGTGAGCGGCGCTTCATCGTTGGCAATTGCCAGTGCTTCTTTGCATTGTCGACCACATCGTGACTTTTTTTCAGCGATTTCTTCGTGCTTGTTGGATACTTTATCGCAGTCTTCTATGACTTGAGCTTCGATGTTCTTATAGTGCATCAAGCGTATCTTCGTGTCGGTGTACTTCAGCTCGGCCAAGTCCTGCTCCTTCCTCGACGCAAAGAGCGCGTCTAAAGCTGCAATATAGGTCTGCGCCTGTTGCGCGCGTTGCACCGCGAGAGTCGCAATAGATTTCTTCAACTGTTCACGAGACGACGAGAGGTTCATGTTTGCTTCTTGCAGTTTCAACGATTCCTGCAAACTTCTGATCTGCGCCTCGAGCTTTTGTCTATCCGTTCTCGGTTTGTTCAACCGCGCTTTTTCTTCTCTCCACGCTCTTTCGGCTTCCATCTCTTGCTTTTTGAGTGCGTTTGACTTTTTGACGATATCATCTTGTTCCTTTTGAAGTTCTTGGACTTGCGCCTTAGCCTCTGCCAAATCTCTCTTCACGTTCTCCATGTCCGCTCTATCGACTTGTGCGCCAAACAGATTGATATTGGGCACTCTCATTTCTTCCGTTTCAAACATACTCTTCCCGGTGTATCTCGATCTGACTTCGATGAAGACGTTTTTATTCGTGTACACTGAGCCGATGATCCCGAGCTTTGCGTTGAACATTTCTTGGCACTTTATGGCATCTAAGACATTGGCGTCTGCAATGGCAGCTCTATCTACGCGATTCAATGCAACCAAGGTCTTCATGACGCAGTTAGGTGCCGTAAACGTCAAATCTAACGTTCCCGAGACGCCATATTTTTTGTAGTCGTTCTTAAAGTTCACACCTGTCTCGTGCACGCTCGTGTCCGTTTGGTTGTTGCAATTCAAATGCCAGCGTTTCATTTTGAAGAGATTATTGATTGCGCCCATTAGTTCCTGGTCGTTATCGATGACATAGCTCGATAACACCGGAAGCCCGAGATGCTTTTGTAAAAATTTCTGGTTGTTCTGATTGTTGCACTCGATTTCGCACAAAACCGGTCCTTTGAGCTTCTTTTCCTTGTTCAATCTTCTCGCCAAACCGCGAACTTCCCTGTCGACTACCGTCATATCAATTCTCCCTCTGTGCGCTTGCGTCAAGGCTTTCAACTTCTTCCCGCGAACGCTATCCAAATCCGATTGGCGAAATTCTAAGTTTCTCACCTTTTGTTCTGCGGGCCGCAATCGCGAAGCCGCCTGGTCGACGAGAAGATCGAACGGAATTCGTTCGTTTCGGACGTTCTCGTATTTCTTCTTCAAGCTTTTCAACAAATCCACGTTCGTGTCGGCAACCGCTGGGATTTCGCTAAGTAGTTGCTCCCGATCCCTTATTTCGTTTTTAAGTCTCGCTGCACTTTTTTCCGCTTCCTTCTCTTTGCGGTTCGCTGAATTGAGCATGCCAACCTTATCGCCGTATGTCGTCCCCAAACCTCTCAATTTCGTGAGTGCGGCGCGCTCTTTAACCTGCGCCTCCATCGTCGCTTTCTTTTTCGCATTGTAATCCTTACCCATCTTGTGTTCCAAAGCTTGGAGTTCTTTTACCGGCTTGGCCGCGATTTCTCGCTCCGCGAGGCACGCTCTCAACGTTTCTTTTGACTCGGTGTACTCTGCTTTGATTTTGGTAAATTCTTCTTTTTTCTTTTCAAATGTGGTCCACGGAATCTTCTTTTTGTATTCGTCCGCTTTTGTTTGAAACTCCTGCTGTTTCTCCACTTTCTCCTTGTCCGCGGACAACGTGCTCAAACTTCGCGCGTTTTGCGCTAAGTTTTCTTCCAACCTCGTCAACCTGCGCTCATCGTTGCGAATGTTTTCTTTCTTCGCGATCAGATCTTCGTGCAACTCCCACAACTCTCCGTTATTCACCGTCTTTTCCGTCGTCGACAACTTGTCCATTTCCGACAAACCGGCGAAACTCGCCACTTTATCTTGCGGCAAAAAGTTCGTCAAGTTTTCCAATTCGACGTGGTGTTTACCCTTTACTAACTCGTCGACTTCGGCTGAGTTCGACGGTTGTCCGTTGATGTGCCACGCGGAACTCGTGCTCGCTTTTGTCCCGCCTTTTGCTTTCGTCAGCGTTCTTTTCACCACGTCCACCTCGTCGCCTTCGCCGGAGGTTCGTTTCAACGTAATCTCAATCGTCGCTTTCGTCTCGCCTCTTTTCACGAATTCACCGAGTTCTTTCGCTCGTCCCAACAAATCCGTTTTCCCGTTCAAACCTAACGCAATCGCACACACGAAACTCGACTTCCCGGTCCCGTTTGCACCAATCAGCACGTTCAAATCTGGACCAGGCGTCAACGAAACAGAGGAATACGTCATGAAGTTTGTTAAAACAACCTTTGTGATTGCCCCGGCGGCATATTCGGACAGCGGGTGCTTTTCACCCTGGCGTTGGTGTTTATTTTGAGTCGTCGTTGGATAGGAAGCGTTTCGTTTCTTCCCGCTTTTCGGAGTCGTCGTCGTTGTCGTCGGGTCCATGTTTTCCGAGTCTTGGATTGGATTCATCTACTCCTCTTCTTCTTCTTCTTCTTTTATGGAAAAGATGTCCGTAAACTATCGCTCGTTCGATCTATCGGCGAGGTGAACGATCGACCTTCCTCAAAAGAACGCTTTCTTCTTTACTCTCTCACCAGCCGCGCGTTTGCACAGCGCGTACACACGTGCGCGACAGACACAAACAGGTGTTTTTTTGCCACGAGTTTCTTCTTTTTGAAATTTGAATCGTAAAGCTTGCCCAGAATTTTCTTTTTAGGGTTTCAAAATGCCTGGAAAGGTGAAAAGTGCGCACAACAACATAAACAAACAAACACGATTTCTCACTGGTTTGACGAGACGACGCGAAGATAGAGAGCATAACAGCGGTATGACAATTCAATCGTGAACGTAACAGAAGATAGATAGAGAGAGAGAGAGAACGATAAGTAGAGACTGCATGTATACATATATACATACATGCAAACACACACACACACATATATAGAGAGAGAGAGGTGATACAAGAGGCTAAATTGGAGAGACCGCGGTGCGTGTGCGAAGAATGGCTTCGCCTTTAACAGCCGAGAAGAACGTACGACAGAAACTCAAAAAGATTAACGAAATCATCGACCGCGCGGATGAATTGTATCACCAAAACATTCGCTCGGGAGGTGCGCGGAATCTTAACATTCACGACGACGATGACGATAACAACAACAAATCTCGCGATGCCGATACTGCAAACAATAATCTCACCAAACTCCTTTCGCAGCGGATGAAAATGAAAGACGGGACGACAGGCGCGCCAATTTTTATCTTGGCCACGTGCGCTGTGGAGGGTCTGGACTCGTATACTGTGAGAGATGTGTTTGAACGGTTGATGCGGTATGGAGCGTGGCGCGTCAGGTTGGACGACCATGGGTCGTACCCGCGGGTGGCGAAAATGATATCGCCCGTGGCGCTTCTGTGCTCTGTTTACGCCCCACACATTTTGAAGCAAGCGGTCGTGGATAACGACGGCTATGATGAACAGCACGAAGATTCGGAAGGAAAGTCCGTCGTCACGATGCACACGACGCAGGAACATTACGACGAGAATGCTAAAGTCCATAAAAGTACTCTCCAAGACTTGAACAAGGTGCTGGAGATGTATGTTGACGCGGGCGCCAACGTGGACGAGACGTATCAAATTGATCCTAGCGTGCACAGTGGTATACACGCACCTTCAATCTCTTCCAGGGATGGATCGACAACTTCTTCGGCGTCGGGGTCTCCCAGGAAAGATACGGAAGACTCGACAGACATGATGGTGTCATCCTGCCAATACCAGCAATTGTATAAGTTTCCGTCATGCGCAATCCAATCAGGAACTATCGGAAACTGTCTCTTCTTTCTCTCGTTAGCAATTGCATTTGGCTCTGATGTTGAAGAGACGATTGCAGCTTTACTTATTTTAACTCAAAGAGGTACAAATAAGCAGTGCGATCTCAATGTAAAGTGCTACGTGCCGGATCGGCCGTTTGATTTCAAATACGACGAAACGAAATCGTTCCTAGCCCTCGAACGCAGATTGAGCCCGCGAATTCCCGCTGGAGATTATATTTCCAGTTTGCATGTGCTCACCATGTCCCTGGTCGAAAACGCCGCGTTTTCTGCGGAAATTCGCGATGGAATTGCGTTGTTCTGCCTGCATCTGATTGACCTCGGTAGTGTTATGGGCATAGATGTCGACGATAGGTGCTCATTTTACGCACAAAATGACTTGAGCAGATTTGAAATTAGCAGCAAGCGTTTGGCGTTCGATTTCATCGAGTCCGAAGAGGAACTTCCGAGAGGTTCGGCTGGAAACGCGTGCAACGCGTTGCAGCCGAATGGTTCGCCTTTGTTTTTCACAGGAATTGCTCTGTTAGAAGGTTGCGGTACTCCGGCTTTGCGGGTAGCGAAGAAACTTTTAGAGAGAGGAGCGAATCCGAACTGTTTCGGCGACTTTCCTATGATTGGTTCAAACACGCCTCTCGTCGCGTTGGCACTGTATTGTTCATTAAATCCTAGTGGTTGGGACGAACAGCTTTGCGTACACTACGTAGAGAAAACGTGGTGGACCCGTTACTACGAGGCACCACAGCCGATGCATCACATATCGAGGAGATCCTCGGCTATTGCAAGTAATAACAAGAATGGAAGCGATCTAACTGATGATGCAAGGAAGTATGCTCATAAAATTGGTACATATGACGATGATGGTGATTCGCGAGTGATAAGCACGAACGTGCGTGATCACCGTACCTCATACAAGGATACCAAACAAAGAGATCGCGACGACAAGGAGGAAGGAAAAGCACTTCATCATCAGCAGCAAAAATCTTCCCCGACGTCATCGCTCGACGGCACGAACGACGGATACGCGATCGAACCGATGATCTCGTTCGATTACGCGGCGAGCGCATTCGTTAATCGAGTGCAAGATTTATTTAGAGAACCAAAACGTGGCGAGCGCGCTGTGAAGCATTCCATGGAGCTTTTCAAACTTTTGCTTAATTACGGCGCGAATCCATCTACGGAATGGCTGCGAGTTCCGCGTGTACACATAGACGACATAGAGAAATGCGAACATCGAGTGTCCACCCTTCTCTCAATTGCCATTGAAGATACATTAAACTTTGTCGAGCACGGCAAGGATATGGTGGAGTTGCTCATAAAGAGGGGAGCGGATATAAATAAGTGTGGGCTTGGTCCCTTTCCTGTTTTTTGCACACCACTGTTTGCTGCATCCGCAGCATTACGATATGGTCATCCCGATGCGGATTGGATGTTTCAAACTATTATGACGAACAATCCGAACGCAAACGCCGTCGGATATTTCCCTGGTGGATCACAATCAACTGCCTTGATAGAATTAATTCGCTGCGCTGGCGAGTCAACGTCTAAAGTGCACAGAGAAAACGTCTTTTCTAAGATTGAAGGTCTCCTGAAAAGAGGTGCTGACGCAAATCAGTCATGCAAAGACTGCTTTGTGAACACAACACCAACGGCATACACCGATATCTTACAGTATCGAGCGGGTGAGACTCCGGATATCACGCCTCTCGATACTCCTCTTGATACTCCCACCAATTCCAGTAACAGAATAGATGATAGCAAAATAGATGGGGATGGAAGCACATCTGTAAAAGACATCAGCGAAGGTGGTTTCGGTGAAGCCAATGCAGAAGCATACACGGGAGAGATAAGCGATTACGAAAGTGACGAAGACTACGACGATGACGAGGGATACAGTTCAAATGGGTACACTCGTTTTTATGATTCATACCACGAAATGTACTATTACGTGAATGAAGCGACTGGCGCGTCTGATTGGATGAAGCCAGACGTTTTCGTCGACCCGAAAGAACGAAAAATCCGCCCCCCACCTCAACAAAATTGGGATGCTAACAATCTTCAAGAGCACGGGATGCCGCACATGGATGATTTGTCAGATGATTACGATGAAGATTCGTACGATCAAGGCTATAAATCGAAGGATTGGGTTCGTTGGTACGACGTTACGTGTGCGAGGTTCTACTACTTCAACGAAAAAACGTACGAAGTTCAGTGGGAAAAACCCGAGGAATTCAATGATTTAGATGTGGCCAAAGTGACAAAGTCTCCACTCGCAGCACGTGCTGTATCCGATGCAGATGTTGCCAGAAGTTTAAGGGAAAAGATGGATCTGGAAGCAAAAAGGAGGGAAAATGCGACAAAAATAGATGATAAAGCGGCCGAGGCAAAGGAAAAGAAAAGGTCTACAGAATTTGACGCATCGATGGAGGCGGAGTGCGTTTCACTGGACTCGTTGCGAGTTGATGACGGTAAATCTAACCACGCGAGGAAGAGTGACACAATCTCAACAGAGGAAGGGGACGGCAAGAAAGGGGTGGTGCGAACGTCTGTCTCCACGAATAAGTTCAAAACGGCATTTAATAAGCAACAAAGGAAAGAAATATCGTTCCCTACGAATATTTCAGAGCCTATATTGAGTGATACTGCGAATGTTCTTCCGAAAACGATCGATCGGACGGGAGAGTGTACGTTCTCTCCGTTATTTGTCGCTCTGGACTGTTTAGAAGGTGACGGTCATCAAGTTGCGGCGAGAATTATACTTCTCCTCCTAGATTTCGGTGCGGATATCGAATACGAGCAAGGGAGGAACCTGAGAAGTTGGTACGAGGGATCGTTAATCGCAATGGCAGTTCAGATTGCTATTTCATGCGGTAGTCCAATCGAATTGACTCATCTGTCGAGTGAGGAAGTCGGTGACGGTGACGTTGACGCTGCAGGTGACAGAAACGATGATATGGAAAAGTTCCGAGGACATCGCGTCAAAGAGAGACAACAAGAGCTCGACACTAGCAATGTCGATGATAATGGAGAATATCCACGCGTAAACATTCAACTCGAACAACACATTCCAACGTTGGAAACGATTTCTGCTGCCGAAATGCAAGAAGATGATGGAGTTGAAGATGAACTCTCGATGGATATTGCCAGAGTGGGTAAGTTGAGGCGTAAACAACTGGGAATGACGCAAGATACGCCTAGACACGACTCATATGATAGATTGAAGTCACATGTAGATGGTGTTGGAACTGTTCCTGACGCGAAAGTGGCGAGAACGACTGTAGTAGCTCAAACAGTGTACGAATCTTCAAAACTTCGTTACGACGTGGCGGACCAACACTTGGCGCAAGCCGAAATTGCGCGTGAACGCCTGCGTTTGAAGTACCCGGAGGATGAAAAGTACAAAGCCGCAGAGAAAAAACAGTCATTTTGGAAAACAATAGCGCAGGCGATAGGTTTTGAAGATTCAGATGAGGAAGACGGAGACGATGAAGATACGCTTTTGGTGAGCATGATATTTGACACCGTGTTCGGTTTCGACGATGGTTTCGAAAAACAGTTCATATTGAACACTTTTGAGGAAGAACATGCGCGAAAGAGCCTCGCGAGAATACACTATGGAATTGATGATCGCCGTTCATTGAAATCTTCCAGAACAAAGATGGAAAAGTTTCGAAAAAATCGATTCGAATCGGCAGCTAAAGTTGCAAAGGCACTCATTGCGCACTCTTCCGCGAGAGCTCTGAATATGCTCTGTCGCAATCCACTTCTAGATGAATATGGTACTGATTTGGTCCCGTTTGAGTTCACGCCTTTTTTTGCAGCCTGCTTTGGCGCAGCTACTGCAGAGAGCGACGAACAAGTCAAATTGGGCATAGAACTTGCTCGTGACATTCTCGCGAAAGGTGCAGACTGTACCATAATAGGCAGACATGCGAAAGATACACCGTCCGAAGTACAAGTGGCAGACTACGCCAAATCTATCGAAGCTCGGACTGCACCCTTTGTTTGGGCGTTAACAGCATCTGCGAGATGCCCCAAACCAGAATTTGGAGGCTTGAAACTTGTGAAGGACTGCTTAGCAAAAGGCGCTAACCCTTTACTGTGTGAATTAGAAAGTACGCGATATCCAGAAGGTCGGGGAATGACTATTTCAAATAATCCATCGAAACTGCTCAATTTATGGGACGACAAGAAATTCTTAGAAAATATGCCTCCCAAACAGAGGCGTGAAGCGGAGGCTTCCCGCATTGAACTCGGACGTTTGTTAGGCGAGGCATCGACGGTGAGAAGTGTATTCGTTAAATCAAACTCCGCGGCTAAGCAGAGCATGGATGCAATCATTGCAGACGCCAAGAAAGAGTGCTCTCTCAACGGGCGGTGGGGCATGAAAGGCGAAAAGAATCACGGCGTGACGAGAAAGAATGTGCACGATGAGGTAGAAGACGTTGCTATTATCGAACAGTCTGCTCGCAAAACCACGAAAGCGCTCATGCAAGCGCTTTCTCGAGATGATTTGACGAGCGAAGAAGTTGCAGCGGCAAGTGACGAAGAAAAGATTATGAAATTGAGCGAGGACTTATCAAAACTGAACGCATCTCTCAACATCGCGGCGAATCAGACCATATCTGCATCAATGACGATGCCGGGTATGTCTCGAGCAGTTAAAGAGCAACATAAGTTTGAAAGCGGACAAAATGATAAATTTTTTATGGGTGATATTATGAAACCAGTCTTGGGAGCTCCGAAACGATTCGCGCAAGTAGCGGTTCTAGCGAGAGAGTCTTCTCTTCGTAACAGGACGGGACAGAAGAATAACTCAAAAACCACACTGAAGGCACCCATGTTTTCCGCCATGTCTTCGTCCTTCGTAAAAAAGGATAGGCGGCTCTACTCTCCATCGCCATCTTTTCTCGGGAGTTTTAGACGCAAGAAGGACTCATCCGCAAAAGAGAAGAAGATGGTATCGTTTAAAGAATGAATGAGTTCCTACTAGGTAGTTTTACACAATTATTGTTCTTGTAATACACTGTATATTAAAACTTTGAAAAATTACATGGTATCGTACACACTGTTTCTATGGACGGGCTGATAATATTGTAAACTATTGCGCGTAGGCGATTCGAACGTGGAGAGTTCAGGCATCGAAGCGTTATTTTTTACCACCACGTACGCGCGCGTTTGTTTCTCTTTTCGGTTGCTACGATTATTCATTCTACCTAAGCGCGACTTTGTTTGCGTCCACACCTTTCGACAGGCGCGGATGTAGGAATCTAGTGATAACCGCTTTTTACCACCCGTGACGCTGGCGTTCGGAACGATGGTGATATTGTTATTTCCTCGCCGCCGCTTCGTTGTTATCTGGGTGGAGTTGTTTGCATCTACTCTCCCATCGTCTCCCTTCTTCTCCTCCGTTTGTCCTTTGCCTTTCCTTCTTTTCGGGCTGAACGAGAATAAATTCCAACGCGCATTCTTTTTTGCCTCTCTCATGTTGTGCTTATGTTTAATATCGTCGTCTAAGTCTTCGTCCTCCTCCTCACCGGCGGATATATCTCCTTCAGCGACGTCGTAGAAGCACGCGTCTTCCTTTTCGGTATTTGTGGGAGTTTTGTTTTTGCTGCTATTGCAGCTTCCTCTTCTATTCGCCCGCTCTAAGACGCCGTTGTCTGTCGACATCGCCGAGACGTCACTGTCCAGATTCGAAGTCCCCTCATTCACCATTCCGCTCAAACATGCTTCCGAGGCATACTTTCGTTTCAAAAGCGCATTACTCTCTCCCAACGGAACGAGTAAATCCGCGTACTCCTCAAGAATGAAGTTTGGCATGTGTTTATGAACCGTGAGAATAAAATCTTTACACGAACACGGTTTCGCCAATCTATCGTCGACGATGCCTTCAATTAACGCCGGTAATACCATGTGGAACTCAGTCGTAAACATCAAAATCGGAATTTTTTCGAAGTACTTTTGTTCAAAAGGCGGTGGTGGTGACGACTGATTCATCATTGAGTTTTCTTCCTCCTGCCGGAATTTTTCCATCGCTCGAATATACTTACACGCGGATAAACCATCGCAGTTCGGCATCTGAAAATCCATCACGATCATTGCCAATCTATCCGTTCCGTTACTCGTGATCTTTTCATCTCCGCCTCGTCGTTGTTGTTGTTCTAAATGACTGGCATTAACAGTAGTGTTCAAACTTTTATACGCTTCGATTGCTTCCAACCCGTCTCTGCACGCGATGACTTTCACCTCTCGGAAAAAGACTTTTGAAAATAATCGTGTTAAAATTTTCATATTGACTTCGTTATCGTCGCAAATGATAACCGCTAGCTTTGGTCTGTTCTCGCGTCGTTGGTTTTCGAAGTACTCGTCTTCTTGCTGGAAAAACATCCGTTCCTCTTCGGCGTACCACGAAGGAACCCGATGATGATGATGATGATGATGATGATGATGATGATGATGATGCCCCGACGAGGAAGAATGATAGTTGCTAATATCTGTTTCCATCTCGCACTGTTGTTGTTGTTGTTGTTGTTGTTCGCGTATGATGCTCCTTTGCAACTCGGTTAAACCGTCGTCTCGTTCTTGGTCTTGAACCTCGTGACGAACGAAATCGCAACTTTTCCGCTTCATCCTTTTTTTATTATATATTCTTTCTTTTTCTGTCTCCTTCTGTGTGTGCGTATATAAACGCAAAAATTCTCTCTTCTCTTCGTTCTCGCGTTTGCGACCACGTTGTTGCTCGGCTTATGCTCAGAAGAAGAAGAAGAAGAAGAAGAAGAGAAAGAAGAGAAAGAAGAGAGTTTTATAATAAATGTATAAAATTCCACGTCGGAGTTATATTCTCTCCCGAAAAAGGAGGGGTGAAAAATTCGCAATTTCCCCGCGCGTAGAAAATAACTCTCAGATCTAAACTCGAGAAAATCTTCACAACCACCACCAGTGTGCTGCTATTCTCAACGCGCTCGCGTTCCTCTCTCTCTCTCTCTCTCTCTTTCTCTTTTTCGAGCGTTGTTATTGTTATCGTTGTGTTGGGTTTGGTCGTTACTAAGAGTGGGGAGTGAAGGAAGATTTGTGTTGTCGAAAATATTTTATTTTTTACGAAATAAGATCACATGAGAGCAACTTTTTAGGGGGATTTTGGGCACTTTTAAGAAGGGAAAAGGGGGGGAAATCCGGTCGTCGCGGCAAAATCCGAATCCGTCTTTGATATTTAGGGTTTTCGTCTCGATTTTTTTTGCCTTTTTTTCCCAGTTGCGTGATGAGAGTGAGTGACGTGGGTTCCCAATTCCAACGTTTTTCTCTCTCTCTCTCTCTCTCTCTCTCTCTCTCTGCTTCGAGAGAGAGATATCATCCAAAAATCCAACGACCTCTCTCTCGCACTCTTCATCGTTTCACGCGCTTATTTATATACACATACGCACATACTTAAGAAGAAACGAGAGACAGAGAACAACATGACATCATCATCGTCGTTATCTTTCGCGCGCGCGATCGCTGCCCCCACAATCAAAACGCAAAAACAACAACTTCGTAAATCTGCCCTTTCCTCCTCCTCGTCCAAGAAGATCTCCTTCTCGACTTCAGCCTCGATCCCGATTCACATCGAGTACTGCGAAAAGTGAAACTACCTTCCCCGCGTTAAGATGCTCATCGACAAAGCAGACGCGGCGTACCCGGGTAAGTTTACTTTTACCATGAACGACGACGAGGTTTTGAAAAAAACCGTCCCGGAAGGACAAGGTTGGGCGATTGAAAACCAAGCCGAGAAACCGATTCCGAACGGAGAAAACGCCTTGTGGAGAAAAGGCGCGTTCGAGGTGTTGAGATTAGACACGATGGAGTTGATGTACTCCAAGAAAGAGACCGGTAACCACTTGGTGGATGGGAAACCGGGCGGAGCGTTGGATCAGTTCATCGAGACGAAGATGAAGGATGCTTAAGCTTTCTTTCTTTCTTTCTTTCGCCCGCTTGTCGCGCAGAGGAAGAGAAGACCGTAGGCGCATAACAACATCAAAGTATGCATATATTCAAAGGAACAAAACAAACAAAGTATGAGTAAACGGGATGAGAATGTGAACACATTCAAAGTGATGAACGCGTTCGTAAAAGATTACAGGACAGACAGACTTGTCCAGCGAACGCTGTTTTGATGGTACCATCCCTCGTTTACTCGAAACGTTGAAACGTGTTTAAAATATATGAAGTTAGCAACCGAAAGTCTTTTTTAATACTACGTGAGCGGCGATGATTATTAATGCGCGTTCGTTTGCGCGCGGCGTCATTACGTGTGAAATTATATATATATGATACAGCACAAAAACGTAAATTTAACAACAACAAGAATCGTCATCATCATCATCGTCTCGCTATCGCTTCTACACTCCCGTCATCTTCGTCAAAGAATTCTTGCTCAAACCGACGTCGGTTTTGATCCTCGTGATGAGCTCGTCCAATCCGTTAAATTTCATCTCAGGTCGCACGAAACCAAGGCATTCCACGGACATGGTCTCACCGTAAAATTGTTTCTTTCCGTTCTCGAACGCGAGTCCGTCCTCGTTTTTCTCCACGCAGTGCACTTCCACCGTCACTTCGTTTTCGTAATCTTTCTTGTCGACAAAGGAAGGACGTCGACCAACGTTTAAGACGGCAATTTTTTTATCCGAATCGTCGTCGCCTTCTAAATGACAATAGCCGAAGTACACACCGAGTGGGATATTTTCCACGTCGATGGTATCGTCGTTCATTTCCTTTTGCCAGTTCAGAGAGACTTCGGCGGGATCCAAATTCGCCGTCGGCAAACCCATCTCGGCGCTACCTCGACCGAATCCTCTCACGACTTTAGCTCGCATGAGAAGAGGTTTCTCTAATTTGTAGTTTTGCGTCAAGTATAACACTCTCGTGGCATCTAAATCGTCGTCGTCGTTTTCTGCGCTGCCGCTGCTTCTATCACTACCGCTACTATTTTTGCTACCGCCATCGCTCAAATCCAACGGTTTCCCTCTCTTCGCCTCTTCCGCCGTCCACGCCAACGGGAATCCTTTCACGAGCGCGTTCAACTCCTCCCTCGTCATTCTCCGGTAACTCTCGTCCCCTTCTTTCGTCTCCCTCGACGAAATGATAATCCTAGACGTCGCCTCGTCGGCGTTATTCGTCGTCGTTTGTTTCAATAAATTCGCGGCTCTCGCCAGCGTCTCTCTCCTCTTCTCTTCCGGAACGTCCTCGAACGCGTCGTTGAATATGATCACATCGAACGGACCGAAATACGGTTTCACATCCTCTAAACTCATCTCCGAAGAGAGCTGAAAATACTTGGCGCCTTTCTCGTTTCCAGAAACGCCCACGTCCGGGACTCGCTCCATCGCTCGATCCAGTTGTTTCTGCGACGCGTCGCACGCGGTTACAAACTTCGCTTCAGCCGTCGATAACAAACTTTCCACTAACTCGCCAGTTTCCGCGCCAACGACGAGTGCGGTCCCGAACGGTTTTGATCTGTTCAGCGCGTCCAAAGACGCTCTCGCAATCTCTCTCGCTCGATCTTTCTCTCTCGGAAAGTAACACGAGGAACATCCCATCGACGCTTCGTCTCTTTTCAGTTTGTTATTAGTCTCTTCGTTATGCTCAGAAGAGGAGGAGGATGCCTTCACCAGAACCATCGTCGTCATCCTTTCCGCTCCACCTCTTTCACCACTCTCACCGCTCATTCGTTCTCGTTTTCGTCTTCGTATTCTTCTTCCTTTCAACGAAGAAGACAAAGAAGAAGAAGAAGAAGAAGAACACGAAAGTCGTTGCCGTTGTTGTTTACAAAAATGATGCTTTCCGTGAACACCACTACCACCGCTGTTTTTATCATCAATGATGTAAAAAAGACCGCCGCCGCCGCCGCCGCCGCCGCCGCGAGAAGAAGAAAAGGTGGAGGAGGAAGAAATGCCACGCGTCGTCGTCGTCGTTGTTGTCATCATCGTCATCATCGTCGTCGTCAAAATATGTATATGTATAAAAATGAAGAAAAAAAATGGATAAAAAAAAAGTGCTCTTTCTGCTTCACACGCGAGAAAAAAAAAATGAGCGCGCGCGATGATACGACGGAGAGCAACGATGAAAACAACAACAAGAAGAACGACAACAACGCGAAGAGTATTCTCCAAACGCACTTCTTGTTGTTTCTCTCTCAGGTGAATTGGATGGGCATGCACATTGTCTTCGCGGTCGCGCTGAGAAGTTCCACGAAGGCGTTGGTTTTGTCTTTTTACCGAGAACTTTTAGCGTGCGTGTTACTGACGGCGTATTGTTGTTTTTGGTGGTTTCGTCGTCGTCGTTCGAGAGAAGAAGAAGAAGAAGAAGAAGAAGAAGAAGAAGAAGAGGGGGGGGGAGAGGAGGGTGGTCTAGGAGAAGAAGAGGGTGATGGTGACGCGATGGAGAGTACCACGGAAGCTTTAAGGAAGAAGAAGAAGACGGCGGCTGATGCCGTTGTTGCTGTTGGTGTAAATACAGACGCCAAAAAGAAAAACGACGATGAAAATAAAGTGACATCGACGCAAATAATCCTAGTTTCCGTAGTTTTAGGCGCGATATTAGCACTCATACGAGGATCGGTCGTCTTGGCGAACGCGAACGCGGGACCAGACGTGACCTCGGCGTTGGTGTTGACGACGCCGGTGTTGACGTTTTTCTTCTCGGCGCTGTTGCGAGTGGAACACTTTTCGTTTCGGGAGGTGAATCGAGAACATCCGGAAAACGCGATGAAAGTTTTAGCGATTTTGTTCGTGACGATTAGCGTCGCCATCGTGTGTTCGTATGAAGGTGCGCTGATGTTTGGGGACCCGAAAGAGTTCGAAGCGCCGAACGTTGCCGTCGGCGCGATATGGATGTTAACCAACACGTTGGCGAGTTCAGTGGCAATCGTCATGCAAAAAATGATTATAAACGCAAATATTCCAATCGAGGTAGTCAACGCGGCAATGACTGGTATAGGCGCGTTTTGGTTACTCATCGTTGGTTTAATCGCCCACGGTACCGCGAGAGATATTTGGACTTTATCGTCCGACGGTGTATACGCCGTGCTCTTCGGCGCGTTCTTTCCGAGCGCGATGAATTTGATCATTTTCGCAAAGAGTTCAAAACTTTTAGGCCCAAACATAACCGCGAGGTATTTTTTGTTACAGCCCGCGATGACGTGGTTGTTGGATTACTTAATTCTAAAAGACGCGGTGTACGAGTCGTACGTGATATGCGCTTTCTTTTCAGCCTTAGCGATGATGTCTTTCGCGAGCGCGAATTCGTTCGTTCGAAGCAAGACGGGAAAAACGGAAGAAGAAAAAGAGGAGGCAGTGTAAAATATGTATGTGTAGTAAGATAATAGCACATCGATATACTTAGCAATTAGGGTGTTGTATGTTATGCATAGAAGATCGCGGCGGTGTTTCACCGCTGCTGCTGCTGTTGTTGCTGTTGCTGCCGCTGCTACTTTTATATAAGACTAAAAATTCAAAAGTACATGACTTGCCTCGTTTTCTTTTTCGTCTTCAACGCGTTCAACTCCTTCTCGGAGGCTTTAATCACGTCGTACGTCCCGTCCTCGTTCAAAACAAACGCGGCCGTTTTATTCAACATTCCAGTTTTGCCTTTCGACATCGATACGCACGCTCGATGGTAGACATCTTCATCCTTTTCTCCTTCTTTCTTCTCGTTCGTTCTCGCTTGACTTTCAATTTCAACGACGAGCTTAAAGATTTGGGGATCATCTAAGTTTGTCATTTGGCCGCAATGGAACGAATGTTTATCTTCTTCGTCTTCCCCTTCGTTTTCTTTATTATCGTCGCCGTCGCCAAAATCTTCTTCGTCTTGTTCTTGTTCTGTTTCAACTTCTCTCGTCTCGTCATCTTTCGCGTCTCCCAAAATCTCAATCAACTCTTTCAGCTCCTCGGCGCACTCTTCCGCCAGTTCCTCGTAGCCTTCTAAAAACAGAATCCTCGCAAACAAACGCATCTTCGTCACGCAATGCTGACCTTTCGCTCTACTGATTGCTTTCATCCTGTTTCGTAATTTCGGTTCCGTCATCGTGCGCACTCGCATCAGAGTGTGCTGGTACGACGCCGTCCCGACGATGGTTTGTTTCTTTTGTTTGCTTTTATTTCTCAGCGAGAGAAACGCCTTCTCCGCGATGAGATGTTTTCGTTCAATTTCCTCGTCTATCATCAACTCTTCTCGTTCTTCTTCTTCGTTATCGTCGTCGTTTAGTATCCTCCTCCTCCTCCTCCTCGTCGTCGTCGTCATCGCTTTCTCTCCTCGCAATCGAGAAGAAGATCTCACAGCCACCGGCTCATTGTTGTTCGTTGTCGTATTTTTTGTTTTTCGCATCTCTTCTCGTTCCGCTTTCCTCTTCTTCTTCTTCTTCGTGCCGTCGTCGTCGTCTTTTTCTCCTCCTTTTTTGAACGCGTGCATGTGCACGTCGAAAGAAGAGAGACCTAAACTCTGCATCAATCTCTCGTTTCTCATCACTCGCGCGTTTCGTTCTTTTTCGTACTCCGTCAGATGCGAGTTCGTATCGTCCGTTATTTTCATCATCATCGTCTCGTTGTCGTCGTCGTTTACTCTTTTCTTTCTTCTTCGTCTGTCGCTTTCGGTTTTGAAAATTCCAAAAAAACATCAATAAAAAAATCTAGGGTTTCATTCAAAATTTTACCTTTATCAAAAAAGTCAAAAAAATGAGCCGCGGCGTGTTCTGTCGTCGGTTGGTCGGTTGTGGAACGAATTCTCTCTACATTCTAAAACGCAAAAATCTTTCGCTGCTCTCTTTCGACGATCCGATCGATTCAAGATCGACGAAGAAGAAAGAAAAGAAAAGGGAAAAGCGCATCTCTCTCTCTCTCTCTCTGTGTGTGTGTGTGTGTGTCTGTCTGTGTCTCTGTGTGTGAGTAAGTAAATATGTTTGGCTCGCACAACGAAAGCTTCGACGAGAAGCGACAGCTGTTGGAAGCGAGAGATCTCGAGTCGAATGCGATCGAGACGAACGCGTCCGATAACAACAAACCGGCGGCGGCGGCGACGACGACGATGTTCGCGAGAGTTGGCAAAACGACAAAGTTTGTCGCCATCGGCGCTTTGTGCGTCGGAAGCGCGTTGGCTGTCTCCACGGGGTCGTCTTCTGCGAGCCAAAAGCACCTCTTCAGAATGGGAGAGACCGCGGGTACCGCCGATGGTGTTACCGACGATTTGAGCGAACAACTCGTCGGAAACGGAACCACCTATCGCGGGAAACAAACGAAATCGATCACCGGAAAAGATTGTAAGAGCTGGGTGCAAACGACAATCACCCCGGACGACCACCCAATGGACGGTTTGCTTGAAAACTACTGCCGCAACCCGGGAGGAGTGCAAGAGAGCATCTTTTGCTTCGTCGGCGGAGGCGAAACGGAGGCGTGCGAACCGCTCGGGTACGATTCGAAAGCTGTTTTGACTAAAGATCAAGAAGAAGTCGAACGATTGGAGCGAGAGTTGGTGCAAGCTCAGGAAGAGATGCAACCGAACCCGCAAGAACCGCAAGTCGGGGAGATTATCGTCACCGAGGAGGTGCCGGTTACGAACGGCCCGACGGCGGACGAGATGGACGATACGATTGGGTCTAGAGAACCGATGCACTTTCAATCCGATGCGGACGGATCCTTTGCCGAAACCGGAGAAGTCGTTCAACCGCAATCGCCGGACGACGAGCGCGTCGTCGGAAACGGTCAAGCGTACCGAGGGAAGCAAGCGAAATCAAGGTCCGGCCTGGAGTGTAAGAAGTGGGTGCAAACCACCACCACTCCGGACGATAACCCGACCGAAGGTTTAGAAGAAAACTTCTGCCGTAACCCACACGGGGCGCAAGAATCGATCTGGTGTTACGTTGGTGGTGGTCAATCCGAGTTGTGCGACCCGCTCGAAGGCAGCTCCATGCCGGAGGAATCCGCGGAGCCGGATGCCAGCGTCGTCGCCGCATCCATGGAACAAACCGCCGCGAACCAACAGGAAAACTCGTTCACTGAAATTTTACAAGAAGTCGAGCAAACCGCGGATGCGTTGAAGACGGAAGCTGAAGCTTTACAAACGGAAGAGCAAAAGATGAACCCACCAAACGTTGAAGCCAACGTCGGGTTTGACGAGACTCCGGAAACAAAAGAAGAAGAAAAACAAGCGAAGAAAAAAGGTAACTTTGATCCGGCGGTTGAAGTCATCGAAGGCGACGGTACCTCGTACAGAGGCTTCCAAACCTTCACTAAAACTGGTAAAGAGTGCGTCGCGTGGCAATACACGCAACGCACGGCGTTCGATTACCCGGACGGTGATTTATCCGGTAACTTCTGCCGTAACCCAGACAACCAAAAGTCTATCTATTGTTACGTCGGAAATAACGTCGCGGAGTTGTGTGAACCATTACAAGCGCCGAAGGAGTTGACCAACGCAAACATCAAAGAAGCCGTGAACAAGTGTTTGCAAGAAGCGCCGAACGATGGGAACTGCCCGCACTTTGGTGCCAAGTCGCGACTTGGCGTCATGAAAGATTGGGACGTCTCCAAAGTCACGAACATGCAAGAGTTATTCAAAGGTAAAACCGCATTCAACGGTGATTTGTCCGAATGGGACACGTCCTCATTAACTACTGCGTACCAAATGTTTTACAGTTGCCCATTGTTCAATTCCGACATCTCGAACTGGGACGTCTCGAACGTGGAAAACTTCCAAGGAATGTTCAACGGCAACGCCGCGTTCAACGCTGACATTTCTAAATGGAACACGAGTAAAGCGAAGACCATGCAAGGCATGTTTAAAGACGCGATTAACTTTAACCAAGACATTTCGGATTGGGACACGTCGCACGTGGAAAACTTTGTGAGTCAATTCGAGGGCGCCGAGAGGTTTGACCAACCAGTTGGTAAGTGGAACACTGGCGCCTCGAAATCGGACGGCATGCAAGGCATGTTCCAACGCGCCAAGTCGTTTGCTCAAGACGTGTCTTCGTTCACCGGCCAAGCGTCGAACCAAAACCAAGGCATGATGTTCTCTGGCGCTACCGCGTTCCACGCGCGATTCAAGTGCGCCATGCCGGACATGGGACCGGCGGCGACGTGCAAAGACAAGACGGCGGCGGCCACGGAACAACAACTCGGCCAAGACGGTTTGCAAGAAGACCAAGCGTTGACCACCGCGTTAGTCAGCGACGAAGATGCGCCAGTGACGCAAGTGAACGAAGAGGAGGGCGATTTAGAAGATTCGATATCTGCGGAAAGTGAAATCAAAGACTTGGAGCAAGAACTTGAAGAAGGCGAGGATCCGGAGTTAAAGGTGCAAGACCCAGAGGATGAAACCGTCATCGAGCAAGAACTTGAAGAAGGCGAGGATCCGGAGTTAATGGTGCAAGACCCAGAGGATGAAACCGTCATCGAGAACGGGTTAACGTACAGAGGTAAACAAACCCACTCTCGTTCTGGCGTTGAGTGCAAGAATTGGGTCCAAACGACAATCACGCCGGACGACAACCCGGGCCAAGGTTTAGAATCTAACTATTGCCGTAACCCGAACGGAATGCAAGAAACTATCTTTTGCTTCATCGGTAACGGCGAAACCGAAGCGTGCGACGCGAAAGCCGAGCCGTAAATAATTGTATATCTTGATCTACCACTGCGATTTAACGTGTGTTTTAATTATTATTATCATTATCATTATAATACATCAATATCTCAACGAAACTTTGCCTCTCTCAATTTCTCCAACGCTCGAAACCGATGCGAAATCGCATTCTTCTCTTCCTTCTCCATCTCCCCGTACGTCTTCTTGTTGTTAGCATCTCTCTGTTCGTCTGGTTCGAACACTGCGTCCCATCCAAACTCCGTTTTACCTCTCGCTTTGACAATCCTCCCGTTCGTTCGTCCGACGAACACCTCCACGTCCTCGGCGGACTCCGCGCCGTCGCAATACGCGAATATGCACTGCGCGTACGCCGTTTTATCCTCGTACGCGCATAACATATTATTCAACCCATCTAAACCAGTCTTCTCTAGAAACCACTTCACGTACGGTCCGGGTAACCCTTTCAGAGCATTGAAGCATAAACTCGTATCTTCCACTAAAGTTGGACCGTTGATTTCCTTCGAAGCTAACAAACACTTCTCCCGCGCGATATCGAGCGGGTCGCCTTGGAGTTCCGGTAAATCCACCGATCGAGAGATGAGATTGATCGTACCACCACCACTACTATCATCTCCGAGCGCTAAAATCGATTTCACTTCCTCCAGTTTCTTCTTATTTCCGGTGACAAACGTCACCGCTTTTTGCTCCCCGACAGCCGTCGTTTTCGCGCTCATCCCGACGACGACGACGATATTTTTACGTCCTTTCTTCTTCGCCGCTGCCGCTTCGTACCTGCCTCTACTAACGACCGAATAAGGAGAACGAGAAGACGATGCGAGTGGCAGCGGCAACAGCTGTGATGCCGTTGACGGTCGAGGAGGAAAAGGCGTGGCGATGGTCAAAATGGTGAACGGCGTGTGTTTTTTCTCCAGTTTTTCTCTCTCTCCATCAGATATATATCTCCACACTCATCAGCAGAACGCAGATACAAATACTTACACACACAGATAATATATATATATATATATGTGCAGAGAGATATATAACGATGTCCACTCCTTTTAGCGTCGTCTCTGTCTCTGTGTCTGTCTCCGTCGGTGGTGGTGGTGGTGGTGGTGTTGGTGTGAGCGGAAGAAGTCAACGAGGAGGAGCGAGAAGAGATACGACGACGATGAGAATGAGATTAGCAACCGCGTCGTCGTCGTCGTCGTCGTCGTCGTCGCATTTGTCGAGGAGGAAAGTAAAAGGCGGGAGCAAACGAACGGACGCGTTCACGTGCTCGGTGTTTAATAGCAACGATAATAATAGCAACAGTAACAACAACGACAGAGCGGAGAAGAGTAGCACCACCGACGCTGCTGCGCCTTTCACTTTTAATAGCAAAACGACCGGTGGGAGAAAAAATACGCTCGACTCGAGTCTGTCGAAAGCGACGATGGTGTCCGAGTTTCAGCTGAAAGAGATGTCAAAGTTGCAAGCGAAGTGCTTCTTCACGCCAATTTTAGGACCGAGTTCACCTTTAGACCAACTGTCGATGTTTTTATTCCAAGGAGACGTGGACGATACTTTGATCGAGAAGTTTGAATACGTGAAGCAAGATCGGTTCGCGCCGTTGGCGGTGATGAGGAAAAGCGAGATGGGGAACTTACAAAACGCGAAAAATATGAAAGATGGCGCGCAACTGGCGGTGAGTGATACTGGTATTGTCGGCGTGGCGGAGGTTTCGGTGCAAAGAGACGTTCTGATTGGAAGGTCGATCATGAAATTTAAAAATTTAGAGGAAGCGAATAGCGAGTACGCGTACCTGTCGTGCATGTGCGTGGACGAAGAGTACAGGAAAATGGGCGTCGCGACGGAGTTGCTGAGAGAGAGCGAAATCGTCGCTAAGAAGTGGGGTTTTGATTTGCTCTGCTTGCACTGTTACGAGGATAACATTCCCGGAATCTCGTTGTATAAACAGTTAGGATACGAAGAGTTGTTGACGGATATGAGCTTCAAGTCTCCCTTGGATATCATTTTGAGGAAACGGAAAGTGTTGATGTGCAAAGATATTTAGACAGATGCGCGAGAGAGAATCGTTCGTTCTGCGCGAAAGAAAAGTTTGTAGCAATAAGAGAACAATTTGAAATGATCGTATTAGAATCGCGTTGATGCCGTGTTGTTGTGTTGTTTAATATATGACGAGTTAAAAGAATGATACTCGGAGATGTATTACCAAATTATATTTAAATCAAAAAGTTTTCTATGATGTATCAATAAGAAAGCTCTCGCCTGTTGAAAATGACCAAAGTTCGAGAAAAGTGATTGCAACGATTAAAGAAAGACGTCCTTCTCCAACGCCTTGACAACATCATCTTGGTCGTTCAACTTCGCCACATCCAACGGTGACTTGCCGTCCACATTCTTCGTCGTCACGCTTCCGCCGGCTTCCACCAACAACTCGACGATATCTACTCTCCCGTATCCGGCGGCGTAATGCATCGGCGTGTTGTTGTTCTTATCCTTGGCCGAAGCGTCCGCTTTGGCTTCAATCAACATCTTGCAGCACTCGAGTTCCCCGTAGCCAGCGGCAAAGTGCAACGCCGTTCGCCCTTCGCCGTCGCTTTTGTTCACGTCTTCCTTATCTTCGATCAATTGTTTCAACAACTCAACGTCGCCGGCGCTCGCCGCGGTCAAGACGCTATCCTCTTCTTCCTCTTCTTCTTCCTCTTCTTCTTCCTCCTTATCTACGTTCAAATTCTTCATCTGCTCGGCGACATCCGCAGCGCCGGCGCCTCCGCCAAACCCAGGCGGCATCATCCCCCCCATCCCAGGCATCACATCCGCCATCGCCTCGTTGATCTTCTTCAGAGTCTCTGGATCGTTCCAATATTTCATCATCGCTTGCGGCCCGCCTTGTTCGATGTCTTTGATAATCGGTCCCATCTCCGGATCTTCCTTCAACTTATCCATCTTCTCTTTCATCTTTTTCGTCGTCTCTGGGTTATTCATCTCGCTCATCATCGATTGCATGGTCGGGTCTTGCATCATCTGCTCGCCCAACTTTTGCGCCATCTGAGCAAACGCCGGGTTCTTCATCACCCCTTCCATAGCTTGCATGGCTTGTTGCGGGTCCACGCCTGCACCCATCATGCCTCCACCAGGAACACCGCCTTGCATCATCATTTGTTGCAATTCCGCCGCGGACGATGGCCCCGGGCCCAACGCGCCGCCGGACGCTTGCATCTTTGCAATCTGTGCCGCCATGTTCTCTTGCATTTGTTTAAACGCAGGATCGGCGGCGATCGCCTCGGCCGCTTCTTTAATCGCCGGGTCGTCCAACATTTGACCTGTTTATAGCGTTCACAACAGAGAGAGAGAGATAAGAAGGATGGTTCGCGTCAGAGGCGTTTTTACGATATTGGGAATGGTGCAGATAAGTAAATATCACACCCACGCGCTTTTTTGACTTGTGGATGAGGAAAGAACAAAAAAAAAGATGACGACGACGACGACGACGAGAGATAGAGAAAGAGAGAGCATTTAAAAGCACTCACGAATTTTGTCCACGTCGAACGGCGCGCCGCCGCCGCCGGGCACGCCCGGGAAACCACCGGCTCCGCCGGGCATGCCGCCAAATCCTGGAGGGAGTTCTCCTGCGCCAGCCATTATTTTTGCTTGTTTATGGGGAGCGATCAGATAAAAAAAGCCGAGATAAGACCTCTTTGCGAAAAAATGCAATACGAGTAAAAATGTAAAAAAAAGTGGGTGCGGTTCCTCTGCTCTAATTTTTTTCTTCTTCCCACAGCTCGCGATTTTTGGAATAAACGGAGCCGCTCGGGGGTGCAAAAGAGCAAAAGGAGAGAGACGCGGCGAAAATAATCTCCTCCGTGCTGATTTGTGCGTGTGACGGGAAGAGAAAAACCAAAATAACGCCGCTTTCTCAATTATAAACGCCATGCTCTCAACTTCTTCAGCTACTGTTCTACTAAATTCTACTGCTTTCTTTAATATTATTTTACACCCACTTCCACACGGCTTTCGTGCCACACGTTTCCACGCTCGTGAACGCGTCTGAATCGACCGGTAAGCCCTCGATTTCGGCTTTCACCTCGTAAAATCGGTACCGCGTCGGCAAGTCGCGATAACTTTGGGAGGAGGACCAATCTTCCTCTTTCGATCGTAACGAAGTTTCGTCGATGGAGACGACCGCGTTCGCATCCAGCGCGTTGCCTAGTTCTTCGCGTATGCCTCTTTTTGCGGCTTCTAGAGGTGTTTCGCCTTTGCCGGACATGATTTTTTCACTGAGGAACCGTTCGCGTCTGCGCGTCGCGCCAGACGGGAGCGTTTGTTCGTATTCGATGAGTTTTTTGTTCGGTTTCGATTTTGAGGTGATTTCGACGACGACGACCGAGACGCGACGAACGCACGAGAGCTTCGTGGTGCCATCGTCGCCCTTTATGGTGTTTTCAATCAACACGGTTTCACCGTTTTCAATTTCTTTGAGCAAATCCTCGATAGATTTCAATCCGATTTTCGGGTCATCGCCCGTCTCTTTCTTCTCCTCGTTTGACGACGAAGAAGAAGACGAAGAAGAAGAAGCAAACGTCTCGCTGGAATTAATGCCGCGCTCTTCCAACCACGCTTTCAACTTCCGCGTGTCCGTGTTTCTCTGCTCGTGCTCGTAACGCACTTCCTCGCCGTTATTTCTTCTACTCTTCGTGACCGTAAAATTTTTTGGGACAACAGAGCCCATGTTCTTGTTGTTGTTGTTGTTGTTGTCGTTACCGGTATCTTCTCCGCGACTGCTCAAAGAGCGACAAAACGTACCACCGCCACTTCGACGAAGACAACGACGACGACGACGACGAGAGTAAATATTACCGCCGCTATTCTCCTCCTCCTTCTTCTTCTCTCTCTCGTCGCGAGTAAAACTGGTGCCGCCGCTCAGAGCAGCAGTAGACGCGCTTCTCCGATGTCGTTGTTGTTGTTGTTGTTGTTGTTGTTGATATCCTCCTCCTCCTCTCGTCGTGGCAGTATTCGTCGCGTTACGCAGAAGCCGAACGACGACGCGCGACGAAAACAAAACCAAAGAGGAACAACAGCTATGAGCGCAACCACTACCACCGATGATGCTCATCTGCGTCGTTCTCTTTAACAAAAGAAGAGCGTTTTGAAGAAAATTTTCTTTTCTCTTTTCTCTCGTTTTTCGTTTTCCTCATCGTCAAAATCAAAGTTGTTTCTCACACTCTCTCGGTATACTACGCCGTAAAACACACACACGCGGTGTTAAAAGGGAAGATGATGGAAGGGAACGAAGAAGAGATGATGGTGACGAGAGAAGAAGAAGAAGAAGAAGACGAACGAGAGTACGATGTTCCGTATTCTCGTCGAGAAGAGGAAGAAGAGTTTGAAGAAGAATTTGAAGAATCGCGAGTGATGTTTTCCCCGCTTTCATCCATAAAACGGCAGAGTTTAAACGTCGTCTCTGGATCGCCTCTGGTAGCGACAACGACGACGACAAATGCGCTCTCTACTTATTCTTCGTTGGGAAAAGAAGATGGTGGTGATGGCGTTCTTCAGTCGGACGATGAAGACGACGACGCGACGTATTTCACGGAAGAGTACCACTTTGGTGATATTTTTGCGGCGGTGAAAACGAGACATTTGCTCGCGACTTCGGCGCCGAAGCGGTTCGAACGCGTCGCGCTGAGAGCGAGCGATGATTTGAGAGCGGAAGCACATCGGTTGAGACAAAGCACAGCGATAGATAGACGAGAAGAGTCGATGAGTTTGATCGAACGAGCGAACGAGTTGGAACGAGAGGCAAAGACATGGAATTTAGTGAACCATTTGATGGGCGACGCTTTGTACGAAGACCGGAACGGGTTCGAGATTGAAAAGACGAGAACATTAGCTGCGAATAGAAAAAATGGAAATGGGTACACGGGAGATGTTCTGTTACCGCCGTTGAACGTAAGAGCGCGATTGTTTGTTCGCGACGAGAAGAGAGATCCGGTGTTGTTTCGAACGCAAAGAATCGTCGCGTGGTTGGAGGAAAACCAAGCGACCAAGTTACGCAGGGAAGCATTCGAGAGCGGTAGCGGGCAGGGTGGGAATGCGAATACAGATACTACGTCTCCGGAAGCATTAGCCGCGTTAGATTCGAATTGTGGAACGTTTAAAGAAACTGCTTTGGCGGTTGAACAAGGTGCGACGCAAGATTACGAAGAACGCGAACTGTCGCAACGATTAGATATGGACGGCATCGTCCTCGGCGGAAGCGATTCTCATAACGACAACGCGAACAGAAGATTGGTCTCGCAGTTTTCGTCTTCCACTTCATCGTCGGGTGCAAAGAAAGGCGCACTAGTCCCGATCGACGCGCAAAACGAAACGAAACTTTTAAAACAGTTATGGCAGATAGTGCGCTCGGGGGATATCGAACAAGCGAGAGAGTTGTGCGTAAAGTGCGGACAGCCCTGGAGAGCGGCGTCGTTAGGTGGCGCGAGTGGATGGTCGTTCGTTCCAGTTGGCGAAAACTGCGATAAAGAACGCACGCGGGACGATGCAAGAGTCCATGCCCTCTTGCAACGCGAAAAACCGGGCACTAAACACGGAAGCTTCGATGAAATTCCGTTACACATTCAGAACGAGCTCGACAGGGTAGACGAGCGCGTCATCAGCGAATGTTTGATGATGACAACGGATAATGCGGATGATAGCAACACTAGTAATAGTAACAATAATAACAACAGCAATAGCGCACTTGTCGATCGTAGGCGGCTGTGGAAGTGGACGTTGCACAAAGCGTCGAGACAGTTGCTCCGTAAACTGGAGAACAACGGTACGTCCGCGTTGACACCGAGTGAACGCGAAAGGCTCATCTATGAAGCTGCGATATACGCGAGTCTATGCGGAGACGTCGATGGAATGATGTTAGCAGCCGCAGCAGAGTCTGACGAGTTTGCTGCGGACGTGACGAGCGGTGATAGCTACGACGCCATCTCGTGGGTGTTGTTTCGATCTATTGTCGATCACTGCGTCGATAAGAAGTTGATAAAGAGATGGGATGAGTTTGTCGTCGGAGAGTATTCCTCAGAAGATATGGAAGAAGAAAATGTTGGATTCAGCGTAGGACGACCGATTCGCGAGGCGAACGATTCAGATGATGACGATGGTGACAAACAAGAAAACGACGACAATGACGACGATGAATATGGACCACCGCGATGGCCGACTCGAGAAATCGTGGAGAGTTGCCCGCCCACTCCACAAGCTGCTTTTGATGTGCTAGAAAAGCTGCTCAACCGAGAAGGACTGGAAACGCACCGGGCAATTCAGAAAGATTTAGCGCTCGGTAGCATCGATAATATCATCAAGAATGTTTTGTGCGACAAGGTGTTCCAATCAGATCCAGCGTCTGATTCGGCGGAAGCGCAACGCACGTTTCAAAGATTCGCTGCCAATCTTGTTTTAAGTCTAAAAGACGTACTCATCGCCGAGACGTATAAAGAAAGACAAGAATTGCAAGAACGCGGCAACTTTTTTGGATCTCGTGGATTAGATTTTGATTGCGACAAGATTGTCGGGAGATATGTGGTTACGCTCATTACGGAGAAGCGCTACTCTCTCGTTTCCTTGTACGCATCACAGCTTAGCCCGCACGAACGCGCGGAAATCCTTTCAAATTTCTACGTTTTCCATTGTTCGTTAACGTCTCCAAATGCAAAGGTCAAACGTCACGAGGAAGCTTCAAATTGGATTCCACTCGAAGGAGAAGGTAACCGAAGGAATATCGTACGAATGACACTCGATAAATCAAGGTTTGAGGAGTATTCGCATTGCACTGCGAGATGGTTGAACTCTATTTCGCAGTGGGCGACCAGAGACAAGAACAATGATTTTGTCAAAGAGGCTAGATCATTCGCGTGCAAGCTCCTTCGTGAACGCGCTCTTCGACGCACGTATGGTGCCGTAGCGCAGACTTTTGTTGACGCAGAAGCGTTGTCATTCGCTCAGATTGGAAACGATGAGTTTTTTAACGGAGAGCTCGACGCGATGGATTTGATCCATTTCGAGGTGCATCCGTACCTTCTCGATCCTGAAACAGTAGACTTTGAAATGGATAGGCTCGATTCCAAAAACGTGCGCGAGCTTAACGATTGGGTGCAGTACTTTGAATGTTGCGAGTTGTTCAAGAAGTGGCGCGCGAGTGCGAAAAGAAGTTCTGTGCCTCCAGAAGATGAAATCGAGGACGCGTTCGACAAAAATAGCGTCGCGAGTGCAAACAGAGCAAAGAGAGGTGAGCGTGATCTAGCTGTAAGACCGTTCCACGAGAGTGAAAAGAGAGAATCAGACGCAGCTCTGGCGGCAAAGTGCGTAGAGAGCGTCTTGAGTCTTCTCGGTGGCGAGAATTGCGCGTGGTTGAAAGATGAATCAGAGGAAGGTGACGAGGAAGGGCAAGAGCGGTCTTCATCCAACGAGTTTTGGTTCCGTTTAACGACGGATGTCTACGACTTCTTCGACGTCGAACACGAGCTGCTCGCATCCAAAGCGGACTCCTTTGAAGAAGCCCTCAAAGCTGCGCTCGGTGAAGAGCGCATCGAGGAAGATTCACTCGCTACAATCGAAGACTATTCCGTGTATTGCGAAGCAAAAGGAGAAGAAACCATCGGTATTCGTGCGTTTCTCAAGTTGAAATATGTCTCTGCGTCTACAAACAAAAAAGAGGTGAAGTTGCGAACAATGCGAGCGCTCTCAAAAGTAATCAAAGCGCTATTCTTGGACATTAATCAGCTAGAAACGTCCGAAGAGGACGAGTTTGGTAGATACGACGATGAACAAGAACAAACAAAAGAAGACACAGACTCTTCTGCCTCCCCGTCCTCTTTATCGTACGCCTCTCGACGCTTATGCGAGTTCGTATGCATTCCGAGCCTGCTCATCCAAGCTGCGGAGTGCGAGGCATGGTGCGAGGGCAAAGGATACGGTTCGCAAATCACCGAATTGATGGCTCACCCTAGATTTGATTACGCCGCAAAACTTTTTACGAAAGAGGAGATAGAGCGAACTCTGAGGTTTCGCAGATTAGGTACACTTAGACAATTGGAATAAATATTTTACAAGCGCATTTCAAATAACTTACACTCGGCGTCGAACGAGAAGGCGAGCTCTTCTTCCGGCACTCTTCTGAACTGACTAAACTCTTTCGCGCACACCTCTTGAAATAACTCGAAGGCGACTTTATCTCTCGGTTGGGCACACACGTAACACACGCCTCTGTCGGGATCAATCAACGTCTTCAAACACCGAATCAAAGGTTCGACGAGCCGTTCGGCGAATATGACGTCCGTAGCAACGAGCAAATCAAATTTGCCTCTACCAGTCGTCGCTAACGCATCTAAATCCTTTTCGCTCGTCCAGTCTAACGGTTGTACGTCTATCGTCTTACTGCTATCATCATCTTCACTAAAATTCCTCTTTACATTCCTTTTCATCAATTCGAAACATTCCATAGTATCTGTTATCACCGTCCGTTCAACGATATTAGGTGTTCTTTTCTGTTTATGCACCCATATACCTAAAAATCCAGTTCCTGCGCCTATGTCTATGCAATCTCTTATCTTATGCTTCTTATTCTTCTTGAAAACATTCTGTTTCCTCAAATACTCAGCCAATGCAAAAGCGGATTCCCAAACGATGCCACCGCATGAGTTTTCTAGTTCTTGCTTTTGCTCGATGTGTATCAAATTGCTACCTGAAGTAGAAACGGTTGAAGAAGAAGAAGAAGAAGAAGAATCTGTTATTCTGAAACTAATGATGGGACTGTTGGCCATCTCGAAGAAGGCTTCGTCCGGGGAGAGCCTCTCGATAAGGTCTTGATACACAACACTCGTTTCATTTTGATCTTGTTTTGATTTGTCTTGCTCCGACGTCATCGTTTGTTTTAGGAGGCACCAACTTTTTTCTGTCGATTCCCTACTCAAACCAACTGTGTAAAGAAGGAACGTTTAAGCTTTAAGGTACGGGCGTGCGGGTGTATATATCGCGTTTTTAAAAACATTTACTACTACAACAACAGCAATAAAATTTATCATCATCATCATCTCTCTATCAATATGGTGAATAGAATCAAATCAAATCAATCTCAGGCGTTTCGTCGCCGATGTCTTGGTCAAAGTCAATCTCTCGGTAAAAGTCTTCGTTGAAATTCTTCTTTTCTTCGGACCAGTCCACCTCTTGTTCCCAATTTTGAATGAGCTCTTCGTACCCAGGGACGCTCGTTTGCGGAACCACGGTGAGCTCGCCTTTTTTGACAACCAAAACACCGTCTGGATTTTCTCGAGCGCCGGAGATTGCGTCGTGTACCTGAAAGATGTCCTCGGAAGATTCGCCGTTGGTGAATAAAATCAACGGTTTGGTGAAATCGAGCGTGGCGTTAACGTCGTCGCCACTTTTAGGCACCAAATAAACTTTTGTCGTTCTTTCCCACTCGCGCGTGTAAGTAGACAATGCTCTCGGGTCTGGGTTCGATTCATCCCATCCTTCCTTCAATTCGTGGTGTTGTTCTGTCCAGTGAATCGGCGCGTAGTGCATCGGTTGAAGAGTTTTTCCTACTTGACCTGACGTGTCCACACGTTCCAATTTGGACGTACACCGACCGGTGTATTCGTCTCTCTTCACTTTCATGACTTCATTAAAGTCTAATCGACCGTCCTCCAATTTCAAGACGAGATAATCCACGCCGGCGAGTCGATGGAGCTCCCATTGTTTCGAATCTGGTAAATCCTCGGGGAACTTTTGCCAAAGATCGACGTGCTCGCTCTTTCTCGTGGCTATGGCGACGCTTTGTTGCTCTTGTTGTTCTTTCAGTTCGGCCATCCGATCCGGGAAGGTTTTTGGACTTTCCAAGGGCGCGACTTGTTCGTCTCTCTGTTCGAAATCAAATAGAGTGACTGGTTTGGGCAACTTTTGCTCTTCCTCGTCTCCTTCTGAAGTTGTCGCTGCTATGAAATCCTCCTGCTCTTCATCTTGCGAAGAGAGCACTTCATCCGAGTAATAATCCGGAACGTTTTTCAAACCCATTTGTCGCATGGCATCTTCTTCAGTCCAATCATTCTCTACAAAGGATAAGTATCCGGCCGATCGAGAGTAAAATTCTGAACTGATGTGCGTGCCGTCGATGGTATCTCCGCCCTCGCCGTCGGGGCCCTCAAATCCAGGCGGGTAAACCGTTTCACGTTGATTTTCGTAATCATCGTCCTCATCGTCTTCCATTCGTTCGCTCGCTTCGCGTGCCATTGCTAAAAGTTTCTCTTCTCTCGTTTCTTCGCTCGCATCTTCGTCTTCCATCGGCGGAGATGCCTCTTTCTTCTTCTCCGCGGTCTCTTTCGACGCCGCGCGGCCGAGCGTTGCCAGAAAGTCAGAATCGCGCAAAAGCGCGGCTTTTAATCCAGGAGGTGGCGGTTGTGATTTTGCCGCCGCCACAGCTGCTTTCGCGACGTCTTGTACCGAAACGCCGGCGATTTTTGATCGTTTGTTCTTCAACGCCGCGCCGAACGTGTAATACTTGGCCGTTTCTGGCACCCATACAAAGGCTTGAGGCACACCTCCATTCGCCCCATCGTCGTGACTTGCGCTCGTACCGTCGCTCCCTCGTCGACGTCGTCGTCGCTCGTCGCTGCTGCTGTCCGAATCTTCTGCATCGTCGCCAGCGGCGCTTTCAGTCGATGACGATGTGCGTTTGCCTTTCATCGTAATGTTTACGTCATCGTCCACCCAACAGAGCTTCCATCCCCGACCGCACTGCGATATTGCCGCGTGCGAGGACTTAAACGTTACTCCTGCTCTTTCAGCGACATCAATCCACGTGTGTTTTGGCCAACTTTCGCACTGAGATGTTTGTATGCCTTTCTCCTCCGCGGCGGCTTTGACTACCGATCGGTTGACAAAACCAGCCGGCCCGTGGAAATCAAAGTTGATGTTATACCGCAACCATAAAGAAACGGCGTCTGCACCTTGACCGTTTTCCCACGCTTGTTCCGGTGACCCGTATTTATCCATGGTGGAGACGTTGGAATCGTCGTCGTCATCTTCGTCTTCGTTGGAGCCCGCATCTTCAGTCTTGTTATCGTCTTCTTCGTCGCCGTCTTCTTTTTGTTTCGACGAAGACGAAAGTGAAGAGGATGCCGAGCTCGAAGAAGGCGCGTCGGAGTCGTCGCCGTTTTCTCCCAAGCTCTTTTTCGTGCTCTCCGCCAACGCTTCAACGTCTATGCTCTCTCCGTTCTTTAATATTCTCTCTCGAACGTACCATAACTGTTCGTTCACTTTAGAGATTCTATCTAAAGCGTCCAAAACCTCCTTCGCGCTCTTCACGACCGTCTTCCTTTTCTTCGCCTTTGCCGTCGTTTTCTTCTTTTGCTTACCCTCCTCTTCTTCTTCTTCCTCGTCGTCGTCCTCGTCCTCGTTCTCGCTCTCTTCTTGATCTTCCTCTTTCTCTCGCGCGCTCATCGGCGGTCCACAATCGAACCCTTTCCTAAAATCCTCTTCCCGGTGAAACTTCCTCGTGCTCGGGACGAATATCAGCAATAAATCCCCGTGCGGACACTCGCCACCGTTCTGCGTGGACGATTGCCAGCACACTCGATACCCTCGACATCCCGGTAACGGCGTGTGCGCGTTGCGTAACACCACGTGTTCTTTCGCCGCTTTCTCCCACTGCGCTTTCCGCCACTGGCTGACGTTTTTAAGCACGACCCGGTTTTGTTCCGCCGCCGCTCGGATGATTTTCCGGCACTCCGCGGACGATGGGGTCATGAAATCAAAGACGAAACCTAACGCGAACCAGAGCGTCATGCCATCGATGCCGTCCGGTTGTTCTCGTTGTCCTCCTTCTTCGGAAGAAGAGGAGGAAGAAGTTGCTCTCGTCGTCGTCGTCGTCGTCGTCGTCCTTCTCCGCCTCGGGGCAACGGAAACGCCTTTCAAATATCGCTGTTGCGGATGACTTCTCCCTCTTCCTCCTCCCCCTCGAAACGAAGAAGACGACGACACCATCGAGGAGGAGGAGGACGACGACGACGACGACGACGATAACATCGAAGACTTTTTATTGTTGTTATTGTTGTTGGAGAATATCGGCGCATTCGGCGTCGTCTGCGCTCCCGCCGCCGCGATGCTCATTTTTTTAGAAGTAAAAGTGCGTTTTGTTTTTATAAAAGCCGCCGCGCTAAAAGATGCGACGAGATACAAAAGCACCTCTCTCTCTCTCTCTCTCTCTTTGTGACGATATGCTTTAAAGCGAGAGCGCGCGTTCTCGATGCTACTCCTCTCCTCTCTCGAGATAAAGTGTGTCTTTCCCGGTCCCACAAAACCTTAAAAAAAGTTCCAAAACCCTAAATAAACCAATTTTTGTGTAATTTTACAGTTGCGCTTTGGACAAAAACACGCGCACGCATGCTGTTACTGCGTCGCTTCGCGTCGGCGTCGTCGCTGTCGTCGCTGTGGTTGTCCTCCTCCTCCTCCTCCTCCTCCTCCTCCTCGTCGTCGTCTGTGAGAATGAGGACGATCGCGCGGACGACTCTTTTTGACAAGAAGAGATTCTCTTCTTTGACGACGGCTTCGGGAAGAAGAAAAGACAGAAGAAGAAGAAGAAGAAGAAGCGTATGTGCGACGGCGGCGACGATGGAAAGAAACGAAGAAGACGGAGAACGAGAAGAAGCAGGTGCTGGCGGCGCGTCGATATATTCTCAACCGGAGCTGTACGCGCACGCGTTCGGTGGGTTTCGAGATTTTCCCAAAGAGGTTGCGTTCTTGCACAAACTCTACCAAAGTCGAGAAGGAGGAGGAGGAAAGAACATGCGAACGCTTTTGGAACTCGGGTGCGGTCCCGCGTGGCACTCGATCGAGCACGCGAAGAAAATACTCAGAGAAGAACAAAATAGTGGTGATAGTGGTGATGGCGGCGCGATGCCGATGAGCGAGAGCAACGAGAAGATCGTTTCGGTCGCTTTGGATGTGAATCAAGAGATGGTGTCGTACGCGATCGAACGAGCGAGCGAGGAGCGAGCGGTGCTGGACGTCGTGGACGTGCTTTTAGGAGACATGAGAGATTTATCGACGCATTTACCGGAGAAGTATTTAAAACCGGGAGGGTATTTTGACTGCACGACTTTACTGCTCGGCACAGCGGCGCATTTGCTGACGCACGACGATTTAGTGCGGACGTTTCGAGAAGCGTTTGCGTGTTTGCGCGAGGACGGCATTTTCGTCGTTGAAGTCGAACATCCGATGACGACGTTGTTCAGCGGCGATTTGAAGTTTCAAGACGGAGAAGAAAACTCCTGGGAGGTGACTTTAGGTAAAACTGGTAGGAGTAGCGAGGATAGCAGTGATAGTAGTAGTAAAAATGAAGAAGATGGGAGCGAAAAGGAGGAGACGATGCGCATCGTCTGGGGCGACCCAGAGAACGATTTCTTCGACGCCACGAATCAAGTTTTGCACAGAACCGTGTCCGTGCAAAAATACTACACGAGCAGCACCAACACAACAGACGACGACGACGACGACAACGACGACGACGGACCAACCTCCATGTTCGTTCAAGACCCGCACTACGAATCCAAAGAGGTCGTCAAGTGTAAGCTCTTCACGTTGCCAGAGCTGATAGCCGTGGCGAGTTCCGTAGGATTCCGTTTCATCCAGAGTTTCGGTGATTTAGACGACGACGTGAAGTTCGATTCCGAAAACGCCCAGAACATGGTCGCCGCGTTTCGGAAAGAGGGATAGAAGAAAAAAGAGTTGCACGTAGGTAGTGTTGTAAATCTCTCTCTCTTTTTTTCTTGCCCGCGCGCGGTATCCGTAACTCAAAACTCTCTCTTCTCTCGCGTGACTTATTCTTTTCTTCTCCAAACAAGTTCGTACACAATCCACTCTAAACCCACACAACACCTTTTTGCGCCTGCTGCTCTCGACGAGAGAGAGAGAGAGCAGACGAGACGAGACCGCGTTCACTTTACTTCGCGCTTTGTCACTGAAAAAGAACGCATGCGCGAGAAAGACTCCGAAACGAACAACCCGCCGGCATCATCCTCTTCCTCTTCGTCCTCGTCTTCGTCGCCGTCAAAAAATGCATCCAAAAACGAGGCGCAAAAGAAGAAGAACAAACTCTCCAAAACCGCCACCGCCGTTCTCCTCCCGTGCACGTTCATTTGCTCTTTAACGCTCGTGCCGGCGAAGATTGTGATAGCGTCGGCTTCTTTGTTGGGGTTTGGGACGTCCGTGGGGCTTTTAAAAGCGGCGTATACGCCGGCGATGAATAGGTGTCGGTGCCACTTGAAATCGGAGAAGCAGTGGTTGGCGGAAAGCGCGAGCAGGTGCGACCGAGAAGCGTTGTTTCTCTCTTTCTCTTTCTCTCTTTCGTCCCGAAAAAAACGGTTATTATTATTATTATTATTATCATTACTGACACACACATCTCGTTATCGCATCGTACTTTCAAATCAGGTCGGCGTCGATGGTTTCCCTCGAGTCCTTTGCGCAGCGCAGCGAAGCATATTACTACGAAAACGAAAACAGCCGATACCACGGCAAACGCAGAGAACGATCGGCTGGTTTACACTGTCAGCGGTGCTTGAAGAGAACGCAAAGAGGCGTCCGGGTATCCTTCCTCACCTCACCTCCCTTGGTCGGTTTCGCCAGCGGTGCGATAGCGTTCGGTTTGCGTGCGGTGGGCGCTTTCGCGCTTCGTCGCGGCGGCTTTCGCGACGCGGTAGCAGGGGCTGCTTCTTCGTCTCGGTTAGCGGACGCGCAGCCTAAAACTTGGAAACAGAAGAAGAAGAACAATAACAACAACAAGAAGAAGTAACACAAGGATAGCGCGCGGTGAGTAACACTCGCACATAGATGTAACAAGAAAACGTTTAAGAATGTAGTAGTTTTTGAAGTGATGTACCACAGCTTTCGTTTTTCGCTTTCTTCGTCCTTTTTTATTCTCGCGCACACAGAAGAGTCAACACAAAAGGGGATAAGTTCTGGGAAAAAGAAAGAAGCTAATCTTCACTTTATGTAACCGAACGATCGTCGAGCGCACCACAAAAGAAGTCAAAACGCGCGCAAATACACACGAAACGCAGACGCGCAGCACCGTGAGAGATCGTAATCAGACGCACGCACACACGCACACACATACATAAACAAGAAAACAAACATGACGGACAGAAAGATTGGATTCGAAGAGTTGTGCAAACACGACAAAATCGAAGATTTATGGCTCGCCATCGACGGGATCGTGTACGACGTGACGCCGTTTATGGACGACCACCCGGGAGGAGGAGAAATCATGCTTTCTGCGGCAAATAAAGACGGGACGGACGATTTTGAAGACGTCGGGCATTCGCCGCACGCGAGAGAGTTGTTGAAGAAATTTAAAGTTGGCGTGTTCGAGGGAGAGTTTGGAGAAGGGGCGCCGAAGAAAAAGAGCGGAGGGAGAGACGACGTTTCGATCGGAGGAAACGCGGTGTTAGGGATGGTGTTGCCGGTGTTGGTGTTGTTATGCGCGATTGCGGCGTATTACATGGGCATGCAGCGATAGAGAGAGAGAGAGAGAAAGAGATTATGAAAAAATTAAGACGTAGACGAATATAAGAGAGAGTAGTAGCGCTTTCTTCTTGAGAGAGAGCGTTCGACTCGATGTTATCATAGCCAAGAGTAACACTTAAAATAAAGAGAGAGAGAGACTGACGGAGAAACTCCCCTTCGTCTCGAGTTGAAATTGTTATCATTATTATCATTATTATGATCACTCTTAAACTTTGAATATACTCTCGAACGTCGCTATAAGCGTCCCGGTAAGCGCATTGGAGCATATCTTTGGAAGCTTTGTAGCCACAAATTCGCACGCGCATAAAAAAGCACACACGCACACACACACACACACGCTGTGGGGAAGATGCCGCCGCCACCGCAACCACCACCGCGGGGGCAGCCTTCTCGAACTCCTCATCCTCCTGCTCCGAAGGAGAAGTACCCCTCGCTCACGCGCTTGACCGATTATTGCGTCGATTACTTCCACGAAATGCCCGAGCACGGTTTGTTCGTCTCCATCGACGAGCGCGGCGAATTCCACAACAAAGACGGCATGCTGAACAAAAAAGGCCAACGGATCGTCTGTTTCTTTCGAGTGATGAAAGGATTCAAAACGATTCCCGGTCAGTTTAACGGTGAACGCGTGACGAAGATGCAGGTGCTCACGTGGGTGCTCGAACACTGCAACGACGTGCGAGACGCGATTGAAAACGATTTCGGTTTAGAAAAGTTAGAAGACATGCACTCGGGGAACGATAAGATGGAGAACGACACGTACATTAAACCGTACAGGAAAGAAGCGTACATGAGATTTCCGGATGGACACACGATGCGGGAAAGAAACGCGCCGATTGGGACGCCGCAAGGGAATTTGAACAGTCCTATCATAGCGCCGTTGTTTCAAACGAGAATAGAAAGGAGCATGAACGTGTTGTGCGTAGGGAAGAACTATCGAGAACACATCGGCGAAGTAGATACAAAAATGACGAATATCAGCGCAAAAGGCGAACCAGCGGTGCCTATTATCTTCAACAAAAGTTCGAGATCGATCATTGGCCACGGCGAGTGCATTCAGTGTCCCGACCCGGATCAGTTTGACGAACAGATAGATTATGAAGGCGAGGTTGGATTAGTTATTGGGAAAGAAGGGAAAGTCTACGGCGCGACGATCGTGAACGACGTCACCGCTCGATTCAAACAGAAAGAACACCAACAGTGGTTTTTAGGGAAGAGCGTGGACACGTTTTGCCCGATCGGGCCTTGGATTGTTCCGTGGTTCGATTACGAAAATTCGGCTTTGATGCCGTTTTACCAAACGAGAGATTATTACTTCGCCGAAGGCTTGACGCCAGAAGAAGCGATTTTTGACACGAGTCCTTCAGAGCCCGGAGGTTCGTGCACGATCGTCACGAGAGTTAACGGTGAGCTGAGACAAAATTACGACATCGCGCAAGAAGTCCAAACGGATCCGCCGGCGATGATTTTCGGCCACGAAGAGTTGTTAGAAACCATAAAAAAATCGATGAAATTAGAACCGTGCGACGTGATTGCCACTGGCACGCCCGCCGGCGTCGGCGCCGGTCAAAAACCAGAACCGAAATGGTTAAAGCACGGCGATGTAGTTGAAGTGAAAGTTGGAGGCGTGGGTGTTCTCACAAACTACGTGTGCGGGTATGAACGCGACCCGGAGGATTTCATCTTCGAAAGCGCACAAGATTTTAGGAAACCCAAACATCGAATGTTTCGCATGTTGCCAAACAGATGCGCTTTTTGCAACAAATGGCAGCGGAGGATGAGTCGCTGTTCGCAGTGCAAACGAGTGTGGTATTGTTCCGCGGAGTGCTCGAAAAAAGATTGGACGCAGCAGCATCGCCAGGAGTGTAAAGACTGGGTAGGTGTGAAAGAAGCGGAAGAGAGAGAAGTTGAAAATGATTAGTTTTGAAGTAGTCGTACCAGGTACCCTATGTATATGTAAGTAGTATTATCGCAACATTAGCACGTATTTAGTACCATGGCTCTGAAACTATTTCTAGTAGCCGCTCCTCCAATACGATTCGCTGCATCTCGCTTTCCTCCAACGCGTGCGTGAACAACAAAGGATGGATGTTCTTGCCCTTACGCGCGCGCGAGATGACTGCTCTGCACAATTCTTCCACCCCTTCTTCCACGCTGTAACCCTCCGAGTCTATCAATTCGTTCCATCCGAGTTCAATCGACTCCCGAGACGCGCACTCGATCAAAAGAAACTCCTCCGGTACGTTCTGTTCACCGCGTATTTTCAAAACGTTCTCGCGCACGTCTCTACACGTGTGCGTTAAAAACTTCACCGTCGTTTCGTTCGTGCGAGGCAGCACGTGCCGCGCGCAAATCGTGGAGAAGTATTGCGGCGAGGAGAAGAGTTCCCAAAGCATCGACGGCACTTCTTCTTCTTCGTGGTCGTCGTTATCTGTGTCTCGTATCTTGTTGTTGCGCTTTTGAACTTTTTTCTAATAAAAACTTTGAGACTTTTCGCGGCACAAATGTATTAAACATCACGCGCGATATTATCATCAACATTCAACCATTTTTCAACATCGCAGAGAGAGCATAAACGAGTCGTCGTCATGGTGGAAGACGAAGACGGCGTGCGCGTGTTGGCCAGACTCTCCGCTTCTTCTTCTTCTTCTTCTCGTTCGAAATCCTTCTTCGCGTGGGGCATCGGCAACGAAATTCTCGTTCGAAACGAACGACAAGAGCAGCAGCAGCAGCAGCAGCAGCAGCGACAGTTTTTGAGCGACGACAAAGACGCCGACGGAAAGAACGAGGAGGAAGAGATAAAGACGAAATCCGTCTCCTGGTCGCACTTGTCGCTGAAGAACAAACAAGCGATCGCGCAGTTTGAACCTTTGGTGAAGGATTTGGTGCAAAAGATTCGCTTGATGAGTTCTTCTTCTTCCTTCGGGGCGGAGGGGGAAAGCGTAGGCGGATCGTCTGATTTTCGGTTAGAAGCCGCGAGAGAGTTTAGCTCGAAAGCGATCGAGGTGTTTCATCAACTAGAGAAAGAATTAGAGGAGGAAATGGTGCACTCGGTTTCGTTGGCGACTGAAGACGAGGACTCGAACGCCGCAGCCGCCGCCGAAGATGACTACGACGAGAGAGTGTGGAGACATCGACAGCATATGCGATTGGAGCACTACGAAGCGAGGAAAAAAGCGGCTTTATGGTCGTTGTTAACCGCACAGTTCGTGGAGAATGCGGGCGAGGATTTCCCGTCCAGTTTGAGCGGGTGCAGAGAAAACTTGACGAGATGGTTTCGCGAATATTCCGAGGCGTTTCAGCCGTTGGACGCCGAAGCCGCAGATTTCGTGAGTTTGTTCAACGACGATACCAATAGCGATACGACTAGATATAGCAGCAGTAGCTACAACAAAAGTGGTGCGATTGAACACGAGCGATTCGCGCACCTCTCCGTATTTGAAAAGAAGGATGCGTTTCACAGTGAAAGTAGCGGCGGGTACGGCGGCGTTCCTCCGGCACGGATTGAGGAGTGCAAATCGTATTGGCCGTGTATTCTCGCCATGTTAGCCGTAGGATGGACCGAGGATTGCGTGAACTTATTGTACGCGCACTCTGCGTGGGCGGAATGGCGTTTGCGTAGCCAAGCGGTGAGACCACAGATTGAAATCCTGGAAGCGTTGATTGCGCTCATCCAAACGCGACCGGTTTTGGTATTCGATGACGACGAGGACAACCGCGACAATAACATGAACGGGAGTCAAATGATGGACGTGGAAAACGAAAGCGAGGAACAAGAACAACACCGACTTGATAGTGCTAACAACAAATACGGCGAACGGATGATTGCGTACACGCACTCGCAATTTAAAGCGCATCGAGATCGATGGAAAGCGCAGTGTTACGATTTGTTGCAACCGCAAAACGACCGCGAGTTGGAAGAAAACTGGGCAAAGTGTTGGGGTCCGACCGCAAATGGCGCGCGTTCTGTGTTAAAAATCTTACTCGGCGACGACGCGGAACTATCGTTATCCACGAGTAACTCTTTAGAGTTATTCGTCGCGATGTCTTTACACAAATCGCCAAACTCGACGGCGAGGAATTTGCAAACGACGAAGAAAATATGGGACCAATGTTTAGAACGAAAGTCGGCAAAGACGAGCAACGCGAGATTCCTAACCCCAGAAAGCGTAGATTTCATGAGCGCGGTATTTGACGACGACGGGTTGATGGCGTTCTCCACCATCTCTCGATTTACGGATTCTTTCTTCGTGTGTCTGACCGCTTTGCTTTTGCGCAACGCTACAACGACGTTGAACAACGCGACCGCAATGACGATGATAAGCAGTAGCGATGATAACTATCACCAAGGGGACATTATCACGCACGGATCGAACAGTAGTGAAGACGCGTTCGTGGAATACTTCGCGTTAGAAGCAGTCAGTTCTATGCTCACCTCAGGCGTGGAAACTCGCGCGCTCGCGGCGGATTACTTGACCTTCCTCTGTCCACGAAGAGGGAAAAAAATCGTCGAAACGGTGTTGACAAACTCCTTCGGGATGCTAGAATTGAGAGATCCAGAGGCGGCGTACGAATTCGAGCGGCTGTGCGCGGAAAGAGGGTTGAATGAATTTCATCGAAAAAATTGTAATCGAGTCCTCGCGGAGAGAATCTTAGAAGAAGAGGATAACGAAGATTTTCGCGCGGGCAAAGGCGCAAAGAAGAACATCGATTACGGGTTACGAAACTTGTTCCAGGTCTTTGAGCACTTCGACGCGGCAAAAGATGAGAAAGCGATCGAACGCGTTTGTTCGCGGTTACTGAGAAACACCAAGTTCCTCACGCTCAATTTACCTTCTTCTTCTTCTTCTTCTCCTGGCGCAAACGAACCGGACGAGTACTCCTACCCCCGGGGTGTCGAGTTCATCTCGAAAGTTTCCGACGCGCTCCGGTCCACGAGAGGCGGACGCGACCGCAAAGAAGGCAGTTCGGCGTCGTTTATTCACGCTCGCGCGAAATATTGCATGTCATTGCAAGAATTAAAAGAGAAGAACAAGAACAATACCGAGGAAGATGACGAAGAAAGTCTAGGGTGCGTCCTCTCGTGTTACGAGGCGCTTTTGCGCCAACTGGACGAAAACTGTTCGCCTCGACACGCGTGGCCAGAGTTGATTTGCGATGCGATTCCGCTCTTCGAGGGTGAATACATGAGTTCATGTACGCCAGGAACGCGCGATGGAAGCGAAAGGGATGCTCTGAAGCCCAACTTTTCTGAAGGAGGAAAGAACGCCTCTGCGCAAATCGCGCGCCTTCGCGGCGCAATCTTCGCCGTCTTTGAAAAGCTCGAATCTTCCGCCTCCCCTCGATCCAGCGCGAACACCAACATCAACGTCGACGAAGAATCCACCCAATCTCTCTCCGCAACCTTATCTCCATCCATCAAAGATGCCATCGACGTTGAAAAAATCGCTTTACGGGACCCAAAACGTTTCGAGGATTCCGCTCTGAGCGTCGCGCGAATCGCGCTCGTTCGCCTCTTGGCGAGATTCTGAGTTGTTGATGTGTGGATTCTTCGCCCGCGAAAAGAGAGAGAAGAGGAGAAGAAAAGTTCGCGCGCGCGATTCGCGCTCCTAGAATAGCACTTTCAAATGCGCATAAAAAGTACTCTTAATCGCGTAAAAACACCCACCCAAGTTCACACCGTTCTCCTTTTCGATGTTTTGAATCATACATTTGTATATCGTGCACACAATCATCGTCGTTCAAATCTGCATCCTGTATTATTTGCTCGACTCGCGTAGTACGCGATGTGATGTGTTTCTTGTGCTCATAAATTTTTTTCCTTTTTTCGTCTCAAAGTCACCTTGTGAGAGGGGACTAAAAAAACAAAAATTTTTCGTTTCAACGACAACAAAAAACAGAACAAATCTTCATTTCCAAACACGCTCGTCTCTGCGCTTCCTCGCAGCGCTTAGAAGAGAAAGAAACCGCACGTATACATATAGAGAGAGAAAGAAGAAGGACGCGTCTTCTCGTCTGCGTTTATATTTCTTCTCGGTCGTTTCGTTTCTTCTTTTCTGCCGTCGTTGATACGTTCTTCGCGTCGGCGCTTTAGATATACACATTACATTTTGTCCAAAAGGGGTAAACCTTAAACGGACACAAAAAAAGCTCAGAAGCAAAAAAAATGGATGCGCATCATCGCCCGACGACGAGGCGCCAAGCGCTCGGTGAAATCAACGGGAACTTGAGAAACGAGAACAACAACAACAACGGGAAAGCAGGGGCGGTGAAGAGAGGGTGCGCAAAGAATTTTCTTTCTTTTCACCGTTCATTCGTATTCTCTTCTTAAACGTCAAAGTCGCTCGCGATGATTTTTCTTTTTTTTTTCCTTTCCGTTTGCCTTGTTTTTTAACCAAAAAAAGGGGAACGATTAAGTCCCCTTTCGAGAGAGAGAGAGAGAAGAGGAAAGAGGGTGCCAAGATTTCATGGAACACACACAAAAGGCATTACGCGTACGCGCGTATACGAGCAGCGCGTATTTTACGAATAATTCGATAAACTGACCGCAACCAATACACGACGACACGCATATGAAAAATAAACAGGCAAGAACAACCGGCCGTGCAACACATCCAGCAAGGGTACATTCGAACCCGATCCGGTCGCACGCCGAAAGCGCCGATTCAGTCGAGCGAGAACAATGGAGACGTTTCCATGGGGAAATCCGGAGGGAAGAGCACTAGACATAATAACAATAACAACGACGTGGATGGAGTGGACGGGCAGAATAACAAGCTCGGTGGGTCCTCTCGATTGGCGAAACACGACCCGTTGCAAACGTACTCGCAAAACTTGACGAACAAAGAGTTGCGAGAAGTGAGAGACATTGACGCTTTGGACAAGCAAAACCCGTTGGCGGTGACAGAGTTTGTGAACGATATGTTCAACTACTGGTTTCGAGTGGAACCGTTGACCCGCGTGAGTTGCAATTACATGAGGTCGCAAACGGATATCAACCATAAAATGCGCGCGATTTTAGTCGATTGGTTGGTTGAAGTGCACTTGAAGTTCAAGCTGATGCCGGAGACGCTGTTTTTGACGCACAACTTGATTGATCGATTTTTGGAGAAGAAGGTGGTCTCGAGGAAGAATTTGCAGTTGGTTGGCGTGACGGCAATGTTGTTGGCGTCGAAGTACGAAGAGATTTGGGCGCCGGAAGTGAGAGATTTCGTGTACATCTCCGACAAAGCGTACACGAGAGAGCAAATTATTGAGATGGAAAAGGATATGTTGTCCGAGCTCGGGTTTCATTTGACCGTGCCGACGCCGTTTCATTTCTTGAGCAGATTTTTCAAAGCTGCCGGAGCGGACAAGCAAATGCAATTGCTTGCCAACTTTTTAGTAGAGTGCGCGTTGGTGGATTACGGAGCGTTGAAGTTTTCCAACTCTATGTTAGCCGCGAGTTGCGTGTACGTGGCGATGAGGTGCTTGAACAAAGGGAGGTGGGACGCGAACATGAAGATCCACACGAGGTACACCGAGAGCGATATTTTGGAGTGCGCTGATGCGGTGTCGAGATTACAAAGAGCGGCGCCGACGGCGAATTTGAGCGCGGTGTACAAGAAATATTCCAACGATAAGTTTATGGCGGTGGCTAAGATTGCTCCGGCGGATGGGTTAGGCGATGACATGAACTCTTAAATTTTACGTCACTCGCGTGTTCGATAGCACGCAGCGCGCCGCTTGGAGAATGTTGCGATGAACGATGCGTATTTCATTATTTGAGGAGGGGTCGAAGGGAGAGCGCGCGGAGGAGAGTCTGCGCTTTACATTTACTATAATCACATCATATAAACACCTTTTTTAAAAGAGAGAGAGAGAGAGAGAGAGAGATGAAGACTTGGAGAGAGATTGCGAGAGAGAGGGACAGAAATATACGCGCGGCGAAAGCTTAACGCGTGTATCCTGACTCGCCGCTTCTTCTCTTTGCCTTTTTGTAATAGTAGGAGGAAAAAAAGAGAGATAAAACAAAAATATTCACGCGCTCGAGCACAGTTTCATCGTCATCGTCGTCACTCTTCTTCTTTCTCTTCTTCGTCGCGAAGCGAACTTGTGCGTGCGGTGAGTCAGTTATTTTGCACTTTTTATATTTAGGGTTTTGGTACTAAGCAACAACTCTTGGGCCGCGGCTTTGTCACCTTTTCACATTACAAGCGAGCGCGCCGTGTCGCGTTGTGTCACAAATACACATCGCGCAACGACGATTTTTTCAGAGACCGAAAGCTGTTGCGAGCGACGACGACAGAGGAAGAAGAAGAAGAAGGAAACATCATGACCGTCGTGCATTGCGATCGGCAACCCATACTACTGGCGCGCGATGATAAAAGCCACGGGAGGGGTCGCGGTAAAAAACAGATTTCAGAGGTTGTCGAAAATGTAAAAATTCGACGCTTCGCGCTCGCCGCGCTGCTCCTCGGAGCGTCTTCGACTTTCGCGTTGAGCGGTGGGTCTGATACCGACAGAACGAGGCAGAGAGATGATGATAAGGACGAGGGCAATTTGTTGTTAGGCGCGAGTCCGCTGACCATGCGGAACTTACACGAGATATTCGAGGAGTCCAACGCGGATTCCGGAGATCCCATCGTGACCGCGCTGAAGAGAGACAACCTGTTCAACATCCAAACGTTTCCGGAACGCACGTCGGAATACGATGGGGATTTGCACGATCAGAAAGGCGCGGACGCGAGTTGGTATCACAAACCAATTAAAGGAATAAACGAAGAAAACGAGGGAAAGTTTAAGATGTGTTTAATGGGCGGCTTTTCGAGTTGGGACCTGGTGTACGTGGACAACGCGCAGACGCTGACGGAACCGGGATTGTGCTTCAGTGAGATTGTAGATGCGGACACGAAGGAGAGACCCGGAGAATTTGAAGATTGCGACGTGAGAGTGTTCAATCAAGGCGCATTTTTGTGGGGGAATAGGTACATCGATCCGCCAACGAAAGGGGATGAAATCAAAGTGTTCAAGCCGCCGCCTAAGTCGAACCCGAACCAGGTGGACTTTTATTACGCGCACGAAGCCGCGAATCATTTCGGGAAAGAGCTGGCCGATCCGAGGTCGATCGCAAATATGGATTATATGGCGACGTTTGCGATGAAAGAAAACGCGATTTGGTACGGGTTTGGACCGTCTGTGGAGCAGTTGATTGGAAACTTTCAATCGTTTAAGATTCCTAGGGAGGAGCGAATCCCGTCGGTGGCGTACTTAGGATTGGATTGCATGCCGAGTCGAGTGGGTGTCTTGAACGAAATTAGTAAGGTGTTTCCAGTATCGAGCATTGGAGGATGCGCGAAAAATTTTGAGAAACCGGAAGGAGATCCCGGACGAGGCGGGTCGCCAAAGGCGCAAAACGAGTACTTGGCGCCGTTTATGTTTTACTTCTCCGTGGAAAATGGCATTCAGTGCCCGGATTACATCACCGAGAAGGTGTGGGGCGCGCTATCTCGAGGCTCCATCCCCGTTTACTTTGGTTGGGATGGCATCGAGGAGTACATTCCGAGTAAAGACGCCATCATTGATTTGAGAGACTATCCGACGCCGGAAAGTTTGGCGGAAAAGTTGCGCTTCGTCGCGACGAACGAGGACGCCTACAATGAAATGCACGCGTGGCGATACCAGGATCCAAGCACGTGGCCATTGCCGTTCAGAAACTTAATTCGCGAAGTTTCCGATGACATGAAAGGCTCCTTGTGTAACGTCTTAAAAGCTGGGCCTACGCCAAACCATCCGAGAGCGAAGGTGCAAGGATTCTGCGCAGACGGGTCGCACTCAGTCGAGCAGTATCACGACGGAACCGGGTTAGAAACCGCAATGTTGTTCGGGAAAAAAGTTGGATCGTTCCAATACTCGTTAACTACGGAGCCGGGTCGTCCGAATAGCATTAAAATTGGCGCGTGGGAACGGTTCATGGATAAGACGTGCGACGAGTTCAGCGGGAAATGTTACCAATTGAAAAGCGACTTCCCGGGACCTGAACAACCACAACAACCACAACAATCACAACAACCACAACAAGAAATACCACTCGAACGCGCAGAAATACAACCACCACAACAGCAACAAGATCAAGGATACCAGGAAGACCACGTCGACGAAATCATCGCGGTCGAGCCAGTTTTGGCGATGGAGGAAGACTGCGTCCCGGGTGTGCCAACGCCGGGGGTGGACAACTGTCACAACAAAGAAGAACAAGTCGGCAACCCAGTCACGGAAGAGTCAAAACCAGCCGCCGTTGCTATCACGAAACCAAACTGCAATCCGGCACAACCGTGCATCGCGGGCATTCCTGTGCCTGGCATTGGATGCTGCATGGAGGAAGAGAGAGAGATTCACAGGCAATTCCAGGCGGCACAACACAAACCAGTGGAGGTTCTCGTCGTGCCTTTGTCTCCAGCTACGCAACAAAAACTACGAGAACAAGAAAGCGAACAACAGCAACAAGGACAACAGCAACCGGTGGCAGAGGTGCAAAAAGAGGAACAACCGGTGGCAGAGGTGCAAAAAGAGGAACAACCTGCGGCTGTTGCGGAAGAAGTTCCAAAGCCGAAAGAGCTTGCCGTGCCCCTCGATTGCAATCCGGATCCTGCCTGCATACCGTTGAAGCAAATAACGCCTGGTGTCATGGATTGTTGCGCGCAGACTATTTCATCCGATCCCTTGTTAGCGCAAGATACTCCCGTCATAGCTGAAGGTGTTGAACGGCAACAACAACAACCGGAAGCAGTAGCAGTCGCTGCTGAGGCAGAGAGTGTTCCTGCTACTCCCGAGGTGAAGGAAATTGAAGAAGAACTCCAAGAGGCGCGGATAGAGCAAGTGAAGGAAATCGAAATGGAGTTGAGCGAAGCAAAGGAGGAGTTAAGGCAGCAAGAAGAGGAGTTAAGGCAGCAAGAAGAGGAGATGAAACGGCTAGAAGAGACTGAAAGTAATAATAATAGTAAAGATATCAATAGCATCGCAGTGGAAGAAACGCAGTCGGTAGTGACGGCACCGGTCCTTGAAGGAGAACAAGATGCTCCCAAAGTTGAACTTCCATCGGAAGCGGACGCCGGGGTTACAGTAAGAGTTTTCGAATGGGGTCCTGGTCACGTGCCTCCGAACGATGCTTGAGAAGAAAATGGTAAAATTTTAATGTAAATTGCTTTCGCTTTTCAATATTTTTACATGCGCGCGTCTAAAAATTTTACACATCTGATCGGCCTACTGTGATCGCTCTTCGAAGTTCGCTTACATCTATTTTACCGCCACTATTTCGAGGGAAATCATCCTCCACGACTACCCACTCTTTAGGAACTTTAAACCTCGCTAGCTGTTCTTTTAGGCACCATAGACGAAGCATTTCTCCGTTGATTTTTCGGCCGTACGTGTCGTCGTCCACGCGTTCCTGGGCGTATTTCATGAACTCCCACGCGTCCGGATTGTTGATGTTTTCCGTCGATTGCGCCCACTCGACGTCGGGTTCCAATCGCACGGCACAGGCTACAACTTCACCCCAAACGTCATCTGGTACGCCGTATACCACAGATTCTTGCACTAACTCGTGCTTCTCGACAATCTGTTCGACTTCTGCGCACGAGACGTTTTCTCCGCCAGTCTTGATTCGATTGGATAATCGACCGAGGATGCGAACGGTGGTGGAATCTTCGGAGACTTCTCCGATATCACCGGTTCGAAAGTACCCAATGTTACTGTATTTATCGCCACTGTGTAACGAATGAGTCACCGGTGAGTTGTAGTACCCTTTTGATACTGTTTCGCCACGAATTAAGATTTCCCTTTCATCACCTAAACGATCGATTTTCAGAGACAGACCGTCGATGACTTTGCCTTGATTCACGTGCGAGTTTGCTGTCACGATCCAGCTATCTTTCGAAGACACATCGGACGCCGAAGCCGTTCTACTACCTGATGTTGTGATCTCTATATTTGTTAAGTCGGCATACGCAATCGACGAAGTCGCTTCGGTCATGCCGTACGTCGAGATGATTTTGGCGTTTGGAAAAATCTTTCTTGCAAACGCGACGTCTTTTTCGTGCATGGGACCCCCGCCGACGAGGATTTTCTTGACAGAATCAAACGTCGAAGAATTGCTTCGGACCGCGGAAGAAATCGTCGTCGGCCGAGGAATCAAGTGCGCGTCCTTGCATACGCGTTCGAGTTTGCGCAACATCGTCGGTACGGCGATGAACGCGGTGACTTCTGCAGTCACTACAGCTTGTAAGAACGACCGAGGGTCGAAAGACTCCAAGAAAACGTGCCTCGCGCCTGATCTTATTGCGGCGAGTCCACTGATGAGACCACCAACGTGATATAACGGCGCACAATGCAAATAAACGTCCTCGCTATCGTATTGAGGTCCATTTTTATCGTACAATTTTGAATCGATCGCGGCGGCTATATTGGAATGAGAGAGGATGGCTGCTTTCGGGGCGTGTCCGCTCGTACCACTCGTAAACACGAGGCAACAATTGTTTCGAATATCCTGATATTCTGCTCGCATCATTCGTTGCTCGGTGGTATCTTTACTTTCACTTTCTTCTCCTTCGGCGTAATGTTCAACCACGTTGATATCTTCGAGTTCAAACGATCCTTGCACCTCCACGTCTTCGTCATCTTTCCCATCTCGCTTCTTTTCCTCCTCATCCTGATTGCTAATAGTAGTATCATCACCTCCACCTCCATTCACGAGCTCTAAAACCTTCTCAAAGAAATCCCCAATCGCACCCGCCGCGTTTCCTTCGTCCTTGCTCCTGCTCCTTCTCTCCTCCTCTCGTTGAAACCAACTCTTCTTCAGCACGATGTCGTGCCGTTCCCGAAAACCACTATCGCACGAGTAAAACGGTCTCGCTTTCAACACCATCACGGAATCACTCACGTCCATCCTACCGTCAAACTCCGTCCACATTTGCAGATGGAAATCGTCCACGATAAGCATCGAGCACTCGCAGTGTTCCATCGCCCTTTTCGCCTCTTCGAACGACCATCGACTGTTTAACAAAACCGTAAAGTTTACCGAGGGGATTTCAGATAACGCGAGAAAGTGCGCCAGAAACGATTGGGTGCACCGCATCGCCAGCGCGACGTTCACTCTAAGACTCTTTCCGTTCTTATCCTCCTCCTTTCCTCCACACTTATCGCGATCGTAATCGTAATCGTCGTTCTTCTTCTTCGTCGTTTCCGCGTCGTCGCCGTCGTCGACGGCGTGAAAAAAGTTCCCCGACAAAAAGTCTCGAATTTGCGCCACGTACGCTCGGAAATCGACCTCATCTTTCGCGTCTGAGTTTAAGTAGTGTATCTTGTTGTTGTTATTATTATCATTCTCTTCGTCTCTTCGTCTCGAGAGATTTAAGATGGACGACGCGATGTGTTCGCGTCGTTTCTTCTTCTTCATTTTTTTTTATCGTGTGGATTGCGTGTTGCGTGTACTCGTTTCATCGTGGAGATTTCGTAACGCTTCGTTTTTTTCTTCACAAAAATTCTCAGATCATCCAAAAACACCCCATTTATTATTACTATTATATACATATAGAAGCTGGTCGCTCGTTCGTCATCACACAAACGCGATAGTAATGACATCCGTCGCGCGCACGGGAAGTTTGAAAGAGGACGTGCGGCGATGGAAAACGATCGGAGATGGGCAGTTTCGAGTGCGTTTCGTGTTGTTCTCTCTCTGTGCGTTTTTTTTTTCTTTTTTAAATTCGTGCGCGCATTCGAGTCGTCGTGTTTTTTATTTTGCATCCCTTTTTCTCTCACGCGCGCGCGCGCGTGTGGTTGCGTTGCTTTCGCGGCGTTCGGCAGTGATGCATGAAAATTATTGGAATCAAGAACTGAACTTCTCAATCGCGCGACCGCGCCGGTACGTTGCGCGATGCGAGAGCTTTGATTACACAACGTTATATTCTGAGCCGGACAAAAAGAAAAAGGCAGTTTTTGCACGCGTGCGTATAGGGGGATTCCTCTCGATTTGCATCTGAGATCACATCATCACCGTCACTAACGACGAACGCGTTCTCTCT
>Ga0255763_1000064_pt1 | contig 98969 bp, 102 predicted proteins | sample 041ome_2_FD_179963 | JGI IMG/M metagenome (GOLD analysis project Ga0255763, IMG submission 179963) | Coastal salt marsh microbial communities from the Groves Creek Marsh, Skidaway Island, Georgia - 041406US metaG (version 2) | ecosystem: Environmental > Aquatic > Marine > Intertidal zone > Salt...
AAGTTGTTAAGGACGAGCAGGGTAATCCTGTACCTTGGCAAGCAATAGGTTAACAGTCAGGACAAAGAGCCAAACAGTCAGCACGTTCGCGTTTGAAACGTTTGGCTACTCCTGCTTTTACACCAGCAGTTGATCTTTTAAAGTATACATCAACTCTATCACGTTCATCGTAGATAGCATTAATAATATCACAATCATTAGCATCAGGGCCAGCCGCCGCAATACCTTTTTTAGGAATACTTGATCCCGGACCGTGCTGTACACTAATTGACCAAATAGCATCTTGTAGACCATAGCAGTGTGTTCCGTCACATATGTCTAAACCCGTAGCCTTTTTAATTTTAGCAACCATCTTGTCAAAGTGTGTTGCTTGAATAAAGTCATGTTGGCTGGCTACAAAGTTTGGATGGTCTTTGAGTTCTTTCCATTTAGTCGCCGCAGGACTGGTTTTGCCTCCGGCGGTATATGCGCTATTACCACCTACACTTTCTAGTTCACTGTGTATGTCTGGGTAACGCTGTTTACAAAAGGTCATATAATTTTTAAATGTACCTACCTTGGTTGCAATCTGATATGCTCCCCAACTCCATCCACCAGTAGTGTCAAAGCCAATTGCACTTGGATTACCATTTGATTCGTAACGTTCACTTACTTTACCTAGGTCTGGTCTTGCACACTGTCCTGTTGCACCCCCTGGAGGCGGTAGAATCTCTTCTGCTTTAAGTTCTTCACTGCTACCTTGTGCTACAACCGGTCCGCCATCTGTACTAGGAGCAATAGCGCCACCGCCTGGTGAAGCGGCTGTCATCTTGGTTGCTTCTGGTTCATCTGGATTAGGTTCCTGTGCAGGTTGTGGAGGTAGAAAGTAACCAACAGTTCCTCCACCTAGATCAACTGCTGTTGGAAAGCCAGCGAATACATTACCACTAGCACTGCTCGGATCAGGAGCGCAATGGGCTCCACCTAGTGGTGGACATAAACTATCTGCATTTGCACCATCAACAATTCTAACTACTAGTATGTTATTTGCAAACACATTGTTAGCACCAGCAATTAATCCTCCATCGCCGTGGCTGTTAGGATCTCCATTTACTGCTACAAGTAAATTGTTAGCAAACACATTGGGTTGCAATGATACAGTTGTAGATGCACCACAGGTTCTTGAGTCGGTATCTCTATGTACAGGTTCGGTCATATACATATTTATTCTTGTATAAATACTGTTATGAAAGCAACAGAAATTTTAAGAGCATTCCTAGATATTCTTGATCAAGCAGAGCAATCAGAACCTCGCGTGTCAATTACTAATATCAATATGGACGATCCAAGTACAGGCGATAGACGCATGAATCAAATCAAAGATCTAATGCCAGATGACGATTGCGGTTGCACTACAGAATATTCAAACTCACCTAATGAACAGTATGCTGATATAGAAGCAGTAACCGTAGACGCAGGTGGCGGGATGCACGAACCTAAAGAACCAGAAGATATTCGCGGCGAACACGGTTCATTATTCCGCGACTATTTGAATAGAGCAAAACGTGGAGAATAAAAATGGCGGCAAACGGTATATCAACACTTTCGACAAAGGAAGCAAAACAAGATGCAAAACTTGCTTTAGCAACTACTAAACGTCAAGCAGACGGCAGACGTTATACACTTGACAAAACTCAATTGCCTAATCCTTACAACGGTAATGATGTAGACCCAGACGAAAATCCCAACACTGGCGGACTTGTAACTGGGAGACCTTGGACCTAATGTCTAATAGGAATCAAAACAACACCACAAACTATATACATCCTGAAGAAAGCAACATTTATGATGTACATAAGGCAATGGCGTATGATCCTTACGGTGCTCCTGTACTACGCATAGACGACACTACCAAACAACACACATCAAAGAACCGTGTTAAGATTAGTACGCACGACATCACAGACTTTTCAACTTACACATTCTCAAAGAACGTGTTAAACTGGGATGAACAAGTTACCGGAACAGGTAGTGTAACTCACGTTCCTGAATATGGTATGGTTGAGTTTGAAGTAGGCCCAAATGCCGGCGACGAAGTTATACGTCAGACCAAACGTGTGCAGAGATATATTCCAGGTAGAAGTGCTGAAATAGCAATGAGTGTTATCTTTGGCACACCAACAACTGGCATACGCAAACGCATTGGATTGTTTGACAACACAGACGGTGCATACTTTGAAGATGGCGGCGATGGCACATACTATGTTGCCACTCGTAGAAAAACACCTACTGGGTTTGAAGACACACGAGTTGCTCGCGAAGACTGGAACTATGACAAACTAGATGGTACAGGCCCAAGTGGCATTACAGCAGACCCTACAGCAATACAACACATCGTTATTGAGTATGAATGGTACGGTGCAGGACAAGTAGAGTTTAAGTACATTATCGACAACAACTCATTCCCCGTACACAGATTTGATCACTCCAACAAGCAAGCATATCCTTGGGCCAGTACTGCTTCACTGCCTGTTAGATGTGAACTTACTAATGTAGCAGGCACAGCAGGAACACATACATTCTACCAAGGTTCGCACTCATTTGCCACAGAAGGTAGTACAGAACTGCTGGGTAGGCAAAACAATATCACTACTGCGATCACAGGCAAGACACTGACAACTGCTAATACATTCTATCCTATGGTTGCTATTAGATTAAAAACTACAGCACTCAACAGCGTAGTACTACCTGATTCATTCTCTGCGGCAACATTGGATAACTCTAACGTGTTTGCTAGGGCAGTAGAAGGTGCTGTCATCACAGGCGGCACTTGGGTAAGTTATAGTGACGATTCGCCCATTGAATACAACATAACCGCAACTGGTTATACAGGAGGCATTCCTGTTGAAACAATCTATGTAAGTTCAAGCGGACAAGGCAACATCTTTAGATTTAACGAACGAGCAATCACACAGATTGATAGAAGAACTACAACCACGCTGGGCGATACCAGTGACACATTCCTTATTGCTATGGCATCGACTGTTGCAAACAAAGATGGCTTTGCAAGTCTAGGTTGGATTGAAGTACGCTAAAAGATCTACTATAATATACCCAAAACACATACCTGCTATGCTAAATACTAATACGTTCGAGCAATACGCTTGGAAGTAGACACTATGTCGAAGGAACGCACCTAACTTTAAAAAGGAGGGTGACATGGATAGACACTCATTTATGCTCAAGCAATATTCTGAGCAACAACTACGTAAAAAGAAAGAAATGGAATTATGGAAGGCTCGTCATGAGGTGGAAGTAAATGCCAATGGTACTTCTGGTTATGTAGTAAAGCATGGTCTTAATAAAGATAAAATCTTAGGCCATCAGTCTACTAAATCTACTAATAACTGGTAATTAGTGAGTAAACTCCAACCAAGTGGTGATAGCATATTTGTCACCACTTAGTGGAGGATTGCCTCTATGTGTATGAGTAAATCCTGCAGGACAAATCATAATAGTTCCTTGTGTCGCAGGTATGCGTCTGCTTTGATACAAGAACTCTGTTTCGCCACCTTCTTTTACAGTATTCAAATAAGCCATAGCCAATAAAGCACGTTGTCCTGTATCGCGACTTGCGTGTTCACAGTGCCAAATATGATATCCTTCTGTAGGGCGGGTATGTTGTATTTTAATCGAATGTGATATTTGAATTGGATTAAGATTTTCGAACACACCAAATTCTTGTGTATAATCTAGTATACAATTTTGAAGAGCATTGTAGTAAGGCTCTAGCAGTTTGTTCATACTTAAAGCAAACGTACCAGACTCACCTTCGTCATATAGCATCGCACCGTCCTTGTTCATCTTTGGTGCTTGCTCGTTAGCAGTTTGGCGTGTAAGTATACGTGTTCCTTCTTGTTGGTGATAGTAATCAATTACAGTTTGACAGTACTCTGGATCGAGTTGATTGTCAAACACACCTATAAAATCTTTAATCATACTAGTACTTATATACATATATAATAGGCGTCTTAAAAGCGGTTAAAACACCGTTACTCGCATAAAACCCTGTTTGATATACATTGTATAGTAAAACTCCTTAAGTCGGCAAATAAGAGCCATTTAGGGGTGATTTTCATGCATTTAAGACGTCTGTCGCATAGGGGCATTTTTACCCTTGAACAACTAAAAAATAAAGTTTTTCCAACTTTCGTGTTTTAGTTTGTACTGTAGATGTTCTTTATTTTTAACTAGATCATAGTAGGTAGGCTTAAAAGGTTGACGAATTGGTTTTGGATGTAGTTTATCGCCTTTTGCTACATTGCAAGGTCCACAGGCTGTAACTACATTTGTCCAAGTAGTTCGACCTCCTTTACTTACAGGAACGACATGATCCATAGTACAGATATTTCGATGTAACACTTCTTCACAGTATTGACAAGTAAAACTATCCCGCAACATCATATTAAATTTAGTAAAGCGTACACTAGAATTTTTACGCACATACTTCTTAACCATAACTACAGCAGGAACACGAGTTTCCCATTCCATAGAACTTACTAGCCAATCGTCATACCATTCGAGTACTGTAACTTTTTCTAAAACTAGATATTTGATTGATTCTTGCCACGTGATAGTTGACAATGGTAAAACACTGTAAGGTTTGGCATCGGCATTTAGAACAAGTGTATCAGACACTTCATACTCCCTTGTACAAAAATATTTATCTTTACGATTTAGTCATTGCCTAAGTTACCTAAGAATTCACGTAACTTAGTGCTATCAACATCTGCTTTTACTTTCTTAACTGGAGCACCTTCATTAGGTTCAATAGTTTCAGTATCGCTTGATGTTGTTGATGATCTTTGTAGTCCTGATAATATACTTGATCCTGCTTTAGATGTACCATATGAGTTTGTATCATCGTCTTCTTCAAGATCTCTAATACGTAAACTGTCAACGTCAAATTCTAAATCAATCTTACTACCAACGCCACTTGAACTTCTTGTTTTCATTAACTGTATCTGATAACGTCCTCGTTCACGCATTGCTCTACTAGTAAAGATACCAATCACATTATCTGCTGTTTGAATCTTACTCAAACCACCTGAGATGTGCGAGTGATCAAATTCAATTTCTTCAACAGCCCCTCTGTTCAATTGTGATGCAGTTACAAATACAGTTTGCGTTTCCATTGCAAGATTACGTAATTCTTCTGATACAAATTTATCTTTAATAAACAAATCACTCGGTGACACTTTTCTACTCATTGGCATCATCAAGTCTAAGTAGTCAATTAATAATACGTCAATCTTTTTACCTGTTTTAATTTCATACTCTTTTACGTAACTTCTAATGTCGTTTGCATTTTTACCACTTGGCATATACTTGACTTGGAATGCTCCAGACTTCTTACCAATTAGTTTAACTTTCATTTCAACGCCGTCAAGATCTTTAAAAATTTCTTTAGTTGGAACATCAGTTACCATACTATCAATACGCATTGCTACAAGTGCTTCACTTAACTCAAAACTTAGATACACAACATTCATTCCGTTGAGTGCCCAGTTTACTCCTAAGTTAGCCAAGAACAAAGATTTACCTGCACCCGAACCGCCTGCAAAGATATTCAGTTCACCTCTATTAAATCCACCAAACAGTTTCCTGTCAAGTGTCTTCCAACCTGTGCTTACTTGTCCGTTGTTATCTTTAAGTCCCATAAGTCTTGCTTTAGGATCTTCAAAGTAATCTGTACCTAGATCTTTTGTTAGTCCTACTTGGACTGCATTCTTAATTTTTTCTTCTACAGGACCATAGTTACCTTCTTCAAGTAAGTTAGCACTTTCAAGGATTGCTCTTTCTAAACCTTTATGTCTAGTAAACGTTTCAAATTCTTGCAATAACCAATCATAGTGTTCTTCACGTAATCCTGTAGGAATCTTTAAATCTGTTTTACAGTTAGCATTGACCATATCTTCTGTAGGTAATGCGTTATGATTTGTAACATATTCATTAATAAATTCTGCGGCGTTTTGTAGTTTTCTATCAAACAAAGAATGGTCAAAGATTGTCTGACAACGCACAAATGATTGTGCATCACTCAGCATCATTTCTAGATATACTTTTTGTACATCATAACCATAATCTCTATTTTGTTTTGTCATTCAGCGATCCTTTATATTACTTGCTATTATACCATACTTCTGGATTAAAGTCAATATGTTTCTTTTCCGAAGCCAACACTGCTCCAATACATGATCCTGGATCTCCCGGATTTGGTGGGATCCATAAGTTTTCCCAGTTTGGTCTAATATAGTCCATTGCTCCTTTGTTTAATGCACAACCTCCAGTTACAATTAAATTTTTACTAGGCATATGTAACGCCATACTTGTTGTTAATCGTAATACAATCTTTTGGAAAACAAATTGAACTGCCGCCGCCAAGTTTTCTAAATCTTCGATTTCAGGTCTCCACCAACGTAAACCTCTATGACAATTTTCTTTTAGTTTTACAACACAGAATGGGTTATTTGGTTCAAATTCAAAAAATTCATTTAATATAACTTGGTCGTAAAGTCTATAGTCGCCTTTCATAGCAAGTTGAGAAACTTTGTATTCGTCTTTGTTTGGTTCAAATCCTAGACGCTGTGTCATTGCACTGTACCACAAACCTAGACTGTGTGGATATCCTTGTGAACTGACTTTTGTTAGTTTATCCCCTTCGCCTTTCCACATAGTAAGAGTTTCCCACTCTCCAATACTGTCAATACAAATAATACTAGCATCTCTAAAGCCACTAGTATAATATCCATATGCCGCATGACTGTGATGATGCTGTACATATTCAATAGGACATCTAATGCTCCATTGCTTTAGATAACTTTCAATATTGTTTTCTTTAAATAAGAATCCTTGTCCGGCTAGTAGTTGTCTAAAAGATTTAAGCATAGGACGTTCATACCAAACTACCTTATCTGGTTCTCCGTACATTTCTCTTGCTACACTTAACATAGTCCAACTAAAGTTTGGATCATTTGCTACGCCACTAAAGTCTTTAGCAAGTGCCGCCCATTTTAGTTTGCCGTCTTTAAACACTGCTAAACTTGCATCGTGACTGTTGCCGACCATTCCCCAAATTATCATTCTACACCTTTAAATTTTTTATAACTTGTGTGTAATATATAAAACCACACACCGTTAATCATTGGTTCAACAATAGCATCAACTGCCGCTAATTCAAATGAAGCACCAGTAATTAAATTGTTACAGATCATAGCAATTACAATGTGTCCAATAGTGTACACTATTGCCAGCGCCGCACTGCTACCGCCAATCAATCGTTTTAACAAATTAAAAATACCTTGTCTAAATTCACTCATAAACATTTACTTGTATATAAAAGGATCTCGTTTTTTAAGTTCTTCAATTTTCTTTTCCATTCGTTTTTTTTCTTGCCAAGCACGATAAGGCTTAGTAAGTTTGTTCCAAATATTCTTTAGCCAAACCATTTTTTGCTCCGTAGTTTAATTTTTAACTCACTGCTTTCACTTGCACTAATAATTGAGTACAGTGTATAAAGTTTGCCGTATCTATTTACAGCATCGTTTACATCATTTATGTTTTCATGCCAGTCCGGCATACTAACATTCCAACCAAGTTCAATGGCTTGGTCAACAAGTTTAGAACCAGCATCATCGCGATCTGGTACAACTATCTTCGTAGTATTTAAACTATTGAGGATCATAGCCTGTTGATCTTTGATTTCACTTCCTAATAATGCACATCCTTCTACAGTAACAGCATCGAACGGACCTTCAACTACAATAGTATATTTTCTATCATATGTTTGATTATCAATATTAAAAACATATCCAGGTTGTTGTTCACTAAGATATTTAGGATTGCCGGATTTAATTTTACGTGCAGTATATCCTACAATGTTTTGTTTATAATAAAACGGAATAATAATTCTATCTTTTAATTCAGGACTCCAATAAAATTTATAATCTTCTAAAAATAAATTCCTTGTTTGCAAGTATTGAATAACTTCTATAGGTGTTTGCTCATCGATAAGTTTAGAATCGTTTGGTAATTCTTTTACTTCAAAGTTTGGTAATTCTATTTTAACAGACGATGTACCTGTTTCTTCTAGTTGTAAACATTGAAGTGCAAGTTTGTTAATAGTATCGTCTGGAGTTCCTAACCATTGGAAGAGTTTACGCATCTTGTGACTTAATTGTCTACCCGGTGCCCAACTTGCTTTGAATCCACAATTGAAGCAGTGATAAGAAATACCACCATCGCCATTTGCAATCAATCCACCACGCTGTCTTTTATCTGCACTATCGCCATTGTGAATACAACAGGGAGCATTAAAACTAGTCCAACCACTAGGAGTAGTTTTCCGTTTCGCTGGTAAGTGTAATTGTAATGTATCTGACACGATGCTCATACTATTATTATAGTATAAGTCTACAGAAAAGTCAATCAGTTTCGGACGAGTACTTTATCAATTGTTCCAGAATTTGAAGTTGTATAAGTTGTTCTTACCCAATTAAACACTCCATTGAAATTAACATATACTGGCTCTGTTGGAGAACTTAAAACAGTATTTGTTATGTCAAACCAATTTGTTGGATTTTGATTTTCTAAACTACCTTGAATAGTTACAGTACCATTAAAGTCTGTAGAGTAGATAGCCGCAGTATGCAATGCTTCATTACCATTTAGTGCTGGTTCAGCACCTACAGGTCCGCTTGTATAAACACTATCTGATTCTATAAATGATGAAATAGTTGTCGATTCTTTTGGTCCAGGAAATGCACAACTATCAACTTCTATAATTCCGCACATTTCAAAATGAGCGTTTGCGTATGTTGCTACATTTGAACTATCATTGTTGTTTACCAAATAGATAGCATAAGACAAGAACTGATCTTTTAAGTTTAATGTATCGTTTGCTGATACATTAACTGTAAATTGTCCTTTATAATTAGGAGTTGATGTTTCGATAACAGTTCCTAATTTTTCTAACACCTTAGTTTTAGTTTCATCGTAGGCAATTAGTTTAGGTGTATATGTGTTTAAAATACTAATTGGTTTTTGATCGTTGTTTTTAATTTCAAAGGTTAAGACATTGTCTATTCCTCTGTATACTTTTAGATTTTTTGCGTACACTGGTTTATACTCCGTAATGTTGCCTGTAGCCAAATCTGCTACAATAATGGTTTTGTTCTTGACTAAATATCTAGGTGTAAGTTGCATACACATATTTATTTAAAAAGAGATCATGCTAAGAACAGACATAGAAGAAAATTTCCCATTCCTAAGCGTAGTTACCTACGGTGGGCAGGAGTATGTTGGGATAATCAATAATCAAGATAACTTTATTACAAGTATGTACGTTTATTCGAATATAATTAATGAAGAACATCAAACACACTTTATAGAACTAGGTGAAGCCTGGTGGTGGGAATCTAATCGAATGATTCCGATTAACATCTTTTTACGACATGAAATGGAAACGTTTAGATATTGTATGGTTAATATGAATAGCAAAGACGTAAAAGTATTACTAGGACCGTGTGTTAATTTAAAGAATCTTTCAGTTAAAAGAGTTAAAAGGCGGTCAGTTCAACTTATTAGAAAACCTAAATAATTAACTGTATCCGTAACTAATTTTTTCACAAATTAAATTCATGTGTACAATCACTCCAACAGCATAAGCCATTGCGTGTGCTTTCTTAAAGAAATAACTTCCGTCCTCAGGTTTCGTCCACACTTCTTTCATCACCGTATCCCACGGTTGTCCAACTAAATGTCTCTTCGCTGGACGTATCATTGCTAGGCAAGCGGCTAGTTGTGGAATACTCTGTGGTTTCATTGTTTTTAGTAAGGTACTGTGTCCTGCGACGTGAAATAAGTTGTCGCTGAATTCTGGCTCGGTAAGCAGGTCCCATAGTGGTTCTCTTTTCATAAGGTTTAAAAGATGGGCTTCATCTTTTATATCTGTATATATCGAAACATTAAGAAAGTCTAATTTAAAGTATCCCCTTTCTTCTGCTGTTTCGTAATCTATTGTTGAAAGATTGTCAATTGGATTGTGGGGGATCTCAGTTGCATAAATTCCTGTGTTATGTTTCTTACCAGTATCAAGTTTTGCTACTCGATGTTTAAGTTTATCAAGTATAAGATCTCTGTTAGCAAAATCTATATCAATATCAGGCATTTTCTTTTTTCATTTCTAAGTATGCTTCTTTTAAATGCTCAGGCACTTCCCACTTGAATACATCAATAAGATGTAAACCACTGCTGTCATATTTTTTATCCTTAACATTTCTTTTCATACCGAATCCTAATCCGCCTTTTGTTTTTGTATGTATATCTGGGTTATATTGTGAAACCTCAGAATATTTTTTATGTTGTTTCTTGTTCGTTTTTTTCATATGGTGTTTTGTCTTGCGAAATCAAATAGCAATCTGATTGTATTTGTGAAATAAGTTGATTAATTTCTGCATCTGTTCGCTTTGGTTTTTCGTACTTTGCTTTTCGTAGTCTGTCAGCATCTAGTTTCAGTGAGTCAATTTTATCGCATAGTTGACTAATCTTGTGTAGCATCATGAACCTCCTCTTTGTCAAGTTTTACACTATCTTTTGATATTGGCATTCCTGTTCTATCAAACCATCGATTATCATCTGTGACATAAACATGAGTTCTAAAATTATTACCATCAATACCTTTACTAGTAATACTTTTTTTAGTTATAGTACCTTTGTATGTTGTATAGTCTCTATTAACTAATCTTAATGTTCCGCCACTAGCCGGACTGCCGTAAATACGATCAATACTTTCACCATTAGGTCCTACATGATTAGATGCTATCTCTATTGTCCTAGATTCATAATCTTTGTTAAATGTGTCGTTCATGTTTTTTATTATAACATCTAATATTGTTAAAGTCTAGCCTTTTCTGCAATTTCTTTTACCAATTCAATATCAGCAGGACTACGCTTAAACCGTAATGCCCAATGCTGTGGATCCATTACAGGATATACAATAGCCAGTTGTTCGTCGTTAAATTTGCCTAGCATCTCTTTTCCACTCTTACAGTTCAACACAAGCCATGGACTAATTTTGCCATCTCGTAAATGTTGTGTTACTCTGTTTAAACTTGCATAACGGAAATAATGAGTCCACGGAGCATTATTTGCATCAGCCCAATCCATCATGGTTTTGATTGAACGTTCAACTGCTGTTTCGACACCTTCTTTTTTGATAAGTTCGAGTGCGTACTTTTCGTATAGTTCGTCTCGGCACCAGTGATCAAGTTTGACTCCTGATGTGACCACATAGTCAACATACTTTTCTGGATATAGCGGTCGTACATTTGAAACAAAGGAACCAAACTTAACAAAAGCATTATAATAGGTAGACTTACAGAATTCTTCATAGGTCTTTGTACCTTTCAAATTTTGACATAGTTGATAAAACCTTGTGAACGCATAATAGCCTAACTGAACGTGCTTCTCGCCTTTTTGTAATGCTCTACGTTTTTGCTCACACATATGAACAGCAAGAGTCTTTTCTCTTGTGTAACCTACATTACAATATTGACAAACAAACGGTTTATCTGACATTAGTAACCTCTAACGTAATGTTTGTTAGTATCATATCCTGCATCTAAAACTGCTTGCCCAATGTCTTGATATCGTTCTACTTTTTGAACAGCATTTTGCATTTTAGTTGCAAACTCTAAATCAATTTGAATTCCTAACTTTGTACTGACTTTTTCTTTGAGCCATTTGTAATACATAATAGGAGTTGGATGATAATCCATATGTTTATCTTCTGCTAAGTCTCCAGGCTTTGCTCCCGAAAATGACAACCTTCCATCGTGTAATTCACAGAGCCAGTTGTACATATCACCTTCAATCCAATAACTATTTTGTAAAATCTTTTTGTAGTTTTTCCAATAACTCATATTTAAATCTGGTCTAAAGTCTTGCGAAAATGTCATTAGTATCTTGCACGGTGTATTCCTAGCCAAACTAACTGCCGCATGAATAAAATTAAAAGAGTGCATCTTATAACTTTCTTCTTCCCAAACTTTAGACACTACAAATCCTTTCATAGGATCCTGTTCTACATTTGCAAATAAACTTCCTCCAGGATACCAAGTTTCGTGTGCTTCTTCATCCCATATGTGATAATCAAATCTATGAAAGTCTGTCCATTGAATAACAATAACATCGTCAACTGAAAGATCAGTCTTACTTAAAAACTCTGAAAACCTTTCAAATATTTGTCGATTGCCTGCGCCTCGATTTGCCCAGTTGTAAAATTCTTTATAACTTTGTCCTAAGATGTCTGCCCATGTAGGCCAGTGATATCTTGTTAGGCTACAACCAAATGTAAATAATCTTCCATTAGTTTTTACCATTGAATTCCTCAATATATTTTTCAACTTCTTTTTTACTATTCATATCAACAAGCATCTGAATTTCATCTGTTTTCATATTAGGAAATATTTTTTCTAATTCTTTTCCTAACTTACTAGTATTGGCTCCTTTTTTCTTGTAGCCAATCCATTCGTGATATTGTATCTTCTTTTCTGCATTTGAAGTTAAGCATAACAGTTGCCATAATAGTTTTTGATGTTTAGCAAGTGTAAAGTAATGTTTGTTATAATATTCATTTGTCTTAAACACTGCAAGTTCTTGTGCTTCACGTTTACCCTTGACTACACTACAATAACGATTAAGCAAATAAAAAGAAACAGACTTCTTTTGCTCGTCATCAAGTTCGTCCCATACTTCTCTGGCGCCCATATCAATTGCACCTAGAATATCTTTTAAAGGTAATTTATTCGTCATTTAGTTTTGTCTCTATACTGTATGTCATTCCTATACTAACACGTAACGGAACATTTGTCACGTCCATAGTATGCCAATAATGTGCAGGAAATAAAACTGCATTTCCTTTTTTATATTTTGTTCTTTTCATTTCAGTTTTGCCGTCATCTGAAAAGAAAATAGTATCTCCGTCTGCATCATTTACATAATAAACAAACGTCCATAATCCTGGCTGTCCATTTGCTACGTCGTTATGAGGACCATAATACACGCCTTTAACTGTTCCATTTAATCGTGTACGTGTAACTTGATTAACGTGTGCGTCCGGAATATAATCAGGAATAATTTTCATACACAATGCTGTATGTAACATCTTGCTTAGTTCTTTCCAATCATCAAGTATACCACTCTGTGTGCAGTACATCACATTAGTAAACAGTGCAGGTGTTTTGTAGTTATTGCCTACTTCGTCTTCTTCAGGAACATGAACAAACTTCCAATCAACATCAGTAGTTTGATCTTCAATATACTTTACCATCCAGTCTGGAAATGGTTTTTCTATTTCAAAAATTCTATTAGGATCTCTCATTACCAGTTACTTTCTTTTATAAGATTATACATTAATTTTAACTTCTTTAGTTGTATTTGTAAAGACTTATTTCCTTCATTTGCATAATCTACTATTTCACTTAGTTCTAATTCACTCAAATACCAATCAGGATATTCTAGTTCTTCAATAAGAACACGAGCCCCTGTGCAAGTATCACGTTCAAAAATCGTATTACCTCCATCTGGGGATTCGTATATCTTTACCATTACTTAATTTTTGTACCTACTGTTCTTCTTACTATATCGTCATGATTAAATTCTGCCCAATACAGTTCAAATGCTACACCATCTTCTACACCTTCAAATTGATGAATCTTGCCCGGCTTGACCTGTGTAAACTCGCCTGGACCTAATATTGTTTCATCAACTAGACCTTCTTGATCAGCATCTTGCCATACACGCACAATCATCTTGCCTGACTCCACAAAGAATCCGTTCCACTTATATTTGTGTTCGTGTTCGCTACACTTGAAACCTTTTTTAAATTCTATACGATGAAATTCTAGTACACCGTTTGCATGGATCAATTCTGTTTGACCCCAAATCTTTCCTGCTTTCATTCGTCGTCTCCTTTGCTTTCGTTTTCTTGTGCTCGAATAATAATGTACATAACCACAACGGTTGCTATCATTCCTATAAAAAATAAACCTATACCAGCGCCGACAGTCATTTGCCTTTCCTTTTCATCCTAGTCATAAACTTTGCATAACTACCAACACCCATCATTAGACTGTTTAGTTTTGCTAGTTCTTGACTTGTTACTAAGTGAGTTTTAATGTTTATTCTTTTATCAGAGAGTGGAACTAAATGTAACCAAGGATCTCCAGGTTCAACTTTTAATTCTGTATTAAATGGAATCATAATGTTTACTAGTGAAGCGTGTTGATACTTAAATTCTGTTATTGCTGGAACTGTCCAATATTCTAAAGGATTTGTTTGATGCCATTGTGGTGCCATCCACATCCAGTCAATTCCGCTCTTATCTCTAATCTGCCAAGGACTCATAACTTTACCATGAAACATATTTGGTTTATGATGAGCATAGTCTTGCGGGTCATGAGGAATAACAGGACTATTTTCAGGATAGGTTTGAATCATTGCTTGATCAACTCTATCAAAAGTTTTAATTTGTAATTGCATCCACGCAGGAAAAATTACACCTGTAGTTAAAAGTTGATTGACATGAGGACAACGTTTTAGTGTAGCGTTGTCTAGTCCTTGGAATGTTCTGCTATCAAATTTACGTGTAGCAGGCATTTTTTTCCACCAGTCTGGCATCCAGTCTTTAGCAAGTACTGGTTCGTATGCATCATGAATAACTCGTTGGTCTGTAAAACAATCTAATGTAATAGTTGAGGGTTTCTTCCAAATACTAAACATTAGGCCGCGTCCTTAGTAATATGATTGTTATTCATTTGTGGTGGTCTTTCAAAAGAACAGTGCCAATTCATACCCATTACTATTCTTCGTTCCATACTGTTATTTGGTTGACTTTTATGACTTAACCAGCCAGGAAAGAAAACAACATCTCCTTGGTTTACTTCTACTTCTGTATAATAATTATGTAGACTACTGTTGTTTTGAGGGAAACGTGGATAACTTGCAAACATTGAACGACCAAGATTTTCAAATTCTAAGTTGCCACCGTGTGGCGGTTGTTTCAAGTATACTGAACATACTAAGTGACTGTCACCGTGATCGTGTGAATCAGTCCATGCTCCGTGATAATGACTATTAACCCAACTCTTAGTAACTCCAAATGTATTAAATTTTAAATCCCAAAGATTTAAAACCTTTTCTGCTTGTACTCTAAGCCACTTGTTTAATAATTGTGTTTCTTCCCACATATGTGGAGCATCTAGATGTCCAGTACTTGTTATGCCACCTTCTTGTTCAACTTCGCCAGGGTCAACAATAGTATCGAGAAGTTTAGCACCACGTTCAGCAATATTAGTCATATCTATAGGACAATGTGCCTTATAAACTAAATTAGGACTTATTAGTATCGGTTCCATTTTTACACACCTCCATTATAACTTTATTTTTTTTAAACTTACTAGAAACAATAGTACTATTAATCATTATTGTTTTTACTTTATCATCCCACCATTCTTTATCTTCAAGTATTAGATGAGCATTTCTTCCGTCTGCTAAAAACTTAATTGCTGGAGCAGTATCTATTAATAGCCATGCTCCTTTTGTATATAACTTATCGATTTGTGAAAGCACTGTATCGATAAAATTAGGTTCAATGTGTTCTAATACATCTGTACATACTAGCACATCTGCAGGCTCAGTCGGGGTTGTCATAAATTCAATTACACCAGGATCGTATCCCACTCCCTTAATTTGATATCGTGTTTTAATAGATTCTAACAACTTACCTTTACCACAACCGTAATCAATTACACTCTCCGGTTCATATTTTTCAAAGAACTCGTCAAGTCCTTTATACCAAGACTTCGAACCAAACGAATTCTTAGTATGATGTAACTTTAGAAGTTGACGTCTATAATGATCCGAAAGAGTGTGCACCATTAAAACAGTTCTCCGTAATCAATAGTTTCAATCTGTCTACTAATGTCTTTAATAAAGAATGCACAGAACGGATCATCGCCTTCTGTAATAGGAACACTTAGTAGTTGTCCGTTTTTAGTTTTTGGTACGTGCCACTTCACATCATTGTAAAAATTAATAACTTTTAATTCTGCAAAGTCTGGTTTGAAACTTGTTAATGGATTAAAGACGAATGCTTCAAATCCTCTATCGTTAATTGATGTTAGTGGAAGAACTTCTAAGTCGTTTCCACTTGAACTATCTCCTACTGCAATATGCCAATCTAATGGCATACTCACTTCTTTTCCTGCAATTTCTAAAACAATCGCAGGTGAACTAAATGACTCCAAAAAAATCAAAGGAATAAAAAAGAAGTCAGGTTCTTTTGGATTACTATTATCCAAAACACTGAATCTAATGTCTTCTTCGATTTGTTCAGGCAAGTTGTTTAAAGAAAATGATTTATTATCTAATGTTAGTATATTCATGTATCTCCTTACCAATCTACTTTTTCTATTGTGAATGGATATTGTGCTTCTTTGTAAAACTTTTTACGTTCAGTAAGATGCCTCTTTGCATACTTACAAGTTGAAGTTATATCCCATATTTGTACGAAATCTTTATCCTTTGCCTTTCTTACTCCACGCCCAATGCTTTGAATAACTCGGACAAAACTTTTCCCGGGTTCAATAAGTACCAAATTAAAAATACGAGGAATATTAATGCCAACAGCGGCAACCCCATAAGTAGCGATAATAACCTCATTGGTACCTTCTTTAATTGTATCATAAGTTTCTTTTCGATCTTTTAATTTAACATCACCCTTTACAAAAGTTGAGTTTGGAATAATTTCTTGTAACATTTCGCCTGCACTAATTCTATCTACTAAAATTAGAGTGTTGCCTGTTTGTTTTATATTGTTAAGAAGTTTGCCTATATACTCAATCCTGTCTTTGTTAGTAACAAGATATTTTAATTCGCTCTGATAGTCAGTGTGTACTTGAGTATCAATCATTTGTACAACATTGACGTGACAATCAGATAATACACCCTTGTCTTGTAGTTCTTTTGCAGTAATACTTCCTACAACCGGTCCGAGACTTGCAAGAATACTTTGAAATTCAAATTGTTCTTTTGGAATAGTTCCAGTTAGTCCCCAACGTATTGGAGCATTTTTTAAGTTTTGTGTTAGTAGTTTTTTAAGTACATCTGCTTTTGCTTGGTGTACTTCGTCTACAATAATAGCACTAACACCATCTAAAAATTCTGCAAGTGTAAGGACGTCTTCACCGTTTTTGCTTTTCTTATCTAATATGTTTAGTGATTGCCAAGTGCAGATAGTATGAGTTTTGCCTAGTTCTTTTCGGTCTCCAAAGTAAACACCTGCGTCTAGTCCGCAGTTAATATAATCTTCTTCTGTTTGTGTAACAAGTGATTTGTTAGGCACAATTACAAGACTACGTCCGTATGGTTCACATAGATGAGATAGTGTAGCAGTTGTAATAGTTTTACCTGCACCTGTAGCAATCTCTTGTAGACTTTGTGGATTTTTTAAAAAGTTATTAACTGCTTCTACTTGATAGTCACGCAGAATAATATCTTCGCCTTCTGCTGGATGACCTTTAGGCCATACAACGCCTTGGTCTGCCCAGTATCGTTCTGTTACTTGTGGAAAACTTAAATTATGTTTTTCTCTGTTGTCTTGAATATCCCCAACTTCTACACCTTGTTCTTGTAGAACTCGAAGAATAACATCCAAGTGATTAATATAACCACTGCCACCTAAACCAAAGAAGCCTACAGTTCCGTCCCATCTACCTAGTTTATATTGAGGCAAATAACGAGCATAAGGAACTTGAAACTTTAGTTTGTTCGCAATCTTTCTCCGAACATCTACTTCAAGTCCTTCAATTTTTAGATTTACTTCGTCTTGTAAAACTATTCTGCAAGTTGTCATATTGTAATAATTCCTTCGTCGTATTTGCGTAGTCTTGAACGCATAGTACTAGATATTAAACTGTCTTCTTTTATATAAAAGAATTTTAAGTCAAAACTTTCCATGTAGATATTAACAATATGATTTGGGATTCGTGAAGTACCAAATGTTAACATACACGTTGGTGTCCATTCAGACTTAATAACCGGCTTTGAAATTTTCTTTCTATTAGCAACAACAATTTTAGTTTTATTTGTTACACTATTATTTAATCCCTTATCTCTGATGAATTGGTTAAATTCCTCATTATTTTTATTATCCAATCTAAAAGTTACTGAAACCTCATTATTATCTATAAATCCTTTTACAACATTCCAAAACATAGACAACTCATCAGATGCATAATCCTCATTAATAAGCACCAATAACGGAAATCGATTTAGTTCTCGGATTGATTCAAACAGTTGTTCAAGTGTCCAAACATCAGATCTAATTTGAATATTTGCAACTTGTCTTTCTAAAATTTTATTTGATAATGTTGAATAGTTACTAATATCAATAGTGTCAAACGAGTGTAATCCATATAGACGCCTTTTATCCCAAAGTTCTACGATATTACTTTCGGACGGTTTGCCATATAGTTTGGTTAGATGTGATTCTAATGTAGTTGGAATGTTTTTATATTCTAAATTGTAAATGCCAGGAACATATTCATCTTTGTTTGTATCAAATTTTTTAATATCATTATAGTCTTGAATAACTTCTTCATCAAACTCAAAAGGCTTATTATCAAATGAATTTGCTATATTAACTATTTTATAAACATTAATTTCGTTGTATCTAAAACTATGAATATGATCTTTATACACATAATCTTCTTTGTGAGTAAGTCTATCACTAGTTAATGATTTGATTTTAGCAATATGATCAATAGCATTATTACTAAACGGAAAACGTATACTAATATATGTGTTTCCTTCTGAAGTAGTTTTCTTAACCCAATGACTTTTATCTACAACTCTATATTCTGAACGTAGTATGTCGACATGATGATCAATATTGATTCCAACTGCTTTAAATTGATCTGAGTACCATTCAACCAACAAGGATTTAACCAACTCATGCTGTTTATCAGTTAATGCTTTTCCTTTAAACACCTGGGTACCGATACTATACAGTACCTTTCTATTTTCGTTATAGAGATTAAATGGTTTATCTTTCCAGTGTAATCCAGGAACAATTGAGTGTCCTACAAGAAACTCAAGACAATCCTCTATTGAATAACTATGTTTCATTAAATGAATCCTCTACTATTATGAACTAGTATACAGTCTTATAATAAAGAAGTCAAGCGTTTTTGTGGAATACCTTGTGCAATTTCAGGTACACTCCATTCTGTATGTACCAAATCGTTAATCCATTGTTGTCTATCAGGCCTGATTGGATTATTGTAATCTCCAAAAATAGGATTACCAACATCATATGCTAGACTGTGTTGACTTACATATGCAGGCACACCTTCGATGATTGATTGGATAGCAGGATTGCTAGACCAATTAACAATAGCATACACATTGTTAAAGTCTAAATCAAAATCATCATATGTACCGTTAATATGAACCGGATGCTGTAATTTAACATTAGGAAACTCGTGTTGAATACCTTCAAGTTTACATCTAGGATGCGGGCGAATTATAACCGAACGATCGGTTTGACTTCTAATATGATCTATAACTTCTAACACCCAATCACTAATAGGCGGAAGTCCTTCCCATTGTCTACTCTTATCATGTTGTGTACAAATTAATATATGTTCTCCTGGATCTTGCCAAGGTTTTAATTTAACACCGAGACCAACAGCACGACTACTATCCATACCCACATCGCCAAAATAAGCGTCTCTATTAATTCCATTTATACCTACTTTCCATGTAACATTTCTATGCAATGCTCCTACTTCTAATACTATAACATTCTTATTTTGATTTCTAAAATGATCCCAAACTTTTTTATTCGCTGTCATTCTTCCATGCCACAGTATACTCCAGATAACAGCAACGTCGGCATTCATGTCGTTGTAAACAACATCATGTCCTAACTGTTGACAGCCTTGAGCAAATGCTTGGAACACTGTTTTTGAATTAAGTGCTCCATAGTCTGTAAACAAACTGAATTTTATTTTACCTGTTGCCAATATGCCTCTTTCCGTACTCTAAAAAGATCTTTACGGCGACTCATACCTTCGGATTTACGTCCGCCTTTAAGATGATCAAAGTATGCACCTAGTTCGCAATTGATAAGGGGGTGCCCTTCTCCTTTAACTAAATGTCCGCTTAAATCGTGTATCTCAGGATATGTCGTTCTAATCTTTTTAAGAACTTCGTCAAATACATAACTATCGTGCCACTCTTCCATTCTAAAAATTCCATTATCAGCATCTTCATAGACACGTTCAAATTCTTTTAGAAAATCTTTAGAGGCAGTCTTCTTAACTTGCAGTCCATAAAATCCACACTCGGGCCATTTATGTCCTCTACCTAAATAACTTAGCCATGTGCTTGTAGGAAAGAAACTAATAAATTTTTCATACGTGATTGGACTATGACAAACTGTGTCAGCATCCATCCATACAACTAGATCATATTCGGGATCTTGACAGGCTTCAAATACAGCATATACTTTATTGGCAAAGCGTATTGCGTCCCATTTAAATTCTTTATGCCAATCTCGTGGACGTTTGACTTTAATTTCTGGAGGACATTTTCCATTTGCCTTAGGAACATCTTTCCACTTTTGTTTAAATGCTTGTAACTTTTGAAGATTAGATTCAGCAGAAAAGATTGCAATTCGATCTTCTCCTTCTGGAACTATTGGATTACAATTTTCAGCGTATACTCTTAAATCAATACGCTTATCTACATTTGTACTAAACGTGTCAATAAATCTTTGGCCGTATACTTCCATGCCTGCTTGATGGAATGTTGTGACTACTAGTATTCTCATTTGATAAATTTCCTCATATGTTGCCAACACTCTCCAGTTTTTAATTCATCTAAAGTCCAATGACACATTGCTAATTTCTGTAACCATTCTGTTCTATCAAAGACTTTAGGATGAAGTAAATCGTTAAAATTATAATGAGAAACATCTTTAGCCTGACTTCTTCCAGCGTCTGTCAAAAATACAGGCACACCTTCAATTGCCGCAATTACTCCAGGACTGCTGTTATGTCCTACGAATGCTTTTGCAGATTGTAAGTCGTGTAGTAGAGTTGTCTTTGTACTTGGAATTACATCAAGATGTTTGATCATTCTAGGATATAAATCTCTACGTTTATCCCCTGGATGAAAACGTACAACTATAGGGGAGTCTGTAACTTTACGAATTTTGTTAACTGTTTGTTCTAACCATTGTAATACATTTTGTCCTTGCATACTCCAGCCGCCGTCTCGCTGACAAGCAATAAGAATATGTCCATGATCTGCCATACGCCAAGGTTTAACTTGAATGTTTAAATCCTTTGCTATCTTATCCCATCGTTTTGGATCTACGGTTTCTTTAGAATAACAATAATCTCCAGTGTTTGCAAAAATGCCATCGTAACTGTAACGTAGATATGTTTTAGTATTGTTAGGGTCATATGCTAGGAATAAGTTACTGTCTACAATAATACACTTCTTTTCTCTTCGCATTTGATTTTCATATACTTGTCTACGCAATTTAAGATGAGGAACATTTTTACTGTTAGCATGGACAAAGCCTTGAATAACTGCTACATCGGTATCCATTGGATGAAATGTTTGACAAATAATTCCTCGGTCTCCAGATGCATTTACACCTGTAATAAAGTTTTTTAGTAATGCTGGTTTTTCAGGATTTGAATTCCCTGGTGGAATAACCTTCATGTATGATGCTACTGTTAACATAAATTTAAATCCTCTTGTATTCCTAGTGCTAATCCTGTACGTAATTCTGTTGTTGTGTATTGGCAATACGCTAACCAATTTTGCCAAGCAATAACTTTATCTTCATCTGGAAAGTATGGTGATTCAATTTTGCTTATTGAGTCCGTACATAACTCTCCTGCCGCACCTGGGGCAAGTGCAATAGCAGGAACTCCCATACTAATTGCTTCAGTTGCCGCAATCGAATTGTATGTTACTAAACAATGAATGTTATCTCTTAACAACTGTGCTGGTACGCTGTTATCGCCTAGTCGTTCTCTACGTAGTCCTTTATCTCTAATAATAATAGGTCTATCAGTATATTTTTTAATTTCAATAATGGTATCATTTACCCATTGATCTCTATTAATATTATAATAGTTACAAGGTTTTGCACTAGGAGTTACTAGTAGTATAGGACCGTCCATTTTTTTCCAACCAGTAAATCTATCTCTACTCGCCGCTTGATTAAAACGGTCATCTGGTAAGTCATACCGCGGTGTTGTGTGTTGTACATTATTTTTTACAACGCGATGCCAATCTTTTCTTTTTTGTAAGTTGCCCATATATCCTGTATCAATGTAATAGAAATCCCTATGTTGTTTAATAGCAACTTCAATGGCTTTACGCTCAGTCATACCTCTAACAACTAATGGAACTCTGTCAGGTTTTGTTGCTAGTTCTTTATAGCCGATGAGTTGATTGTTCTTAAACGAGGATATTAATAATTTAATAATAGCATCTTCGGAGTCAGTTATGTAACAGTGGTCTCTCATAATCTATCTCTCAATTTTCTTCTTTTTGCAACATAATGATCAAACTGGTCTTTGTTATAATTATTGTAATACCCCTTTTGTTCTAAGTCAATACTGGCATCGTCAAGTTTTGTAATTTTTTGAATAAACACCATTGTCCATTCATGATGGAATCCTAATAACCATATATCTTTTTTCATATGATTTAATGCAAAGTTCATTGCTTCTACACTACCTTCAAGATAATCTAACCCAAAAGGATTGTGTTCGGAGTAAACAATTACAACATCTTTTTCACCTGTGAAGTTTAATGTTTCCTTTGTAACTGTATCTAAAAAGTCTTTGTAATCTGTTTTTACAAATGAAACTTTATCATTAACAAAGGTAGCCTTAGCGTAAGGGCAAGGAGACATATTATTAAATTGCTCGCTTACTTTTGATAATTGGCCGAATGCCCAGTCTTTAACTTTTTCTTCAATCGTCATTTGAGTACATCATATCTGTGAGAAACTTTTTCCAGACATCTCCATATGCACAGTGTCTATAGTTTTCAAACCACGGTCCACCTTCTGTATAGTGTAATGCTTTTGGAGTCCCGTCTTGCGGTTCTTCATACCAGCCAACAAGCCAATTCCACTCATGACTCAGTGTTCCTATTTCTTCGTCTTTTAGCCAACTAAATCTATGCAAGTACTTGCCTGTGGTTTGAGGATTATTAACTAATTCTGTAGTAAGTGCTTGGTTACTTGGATGAGCACAGTTGAATAACACAACGCTTGACCAATTCTTACGTGGATAAACAGTTTGTGTTTGGCCATCCATTTTGATTCCAGGTTTAGGTGTATAGTCGTGCTTTGCACACATGACTGCATATTTGTCATCTGCTTGATCAAACAAGTTTTTTACATTTTCTAAAAACACAATATCGCTATCGCAAAACAATGCCCAGCCTTGAAAGTTCATTAGTTCCGGAATTAAAAATCTACTAAATGTAAATTCAGTTGATCCTAACTTATCTACGTCTCTCCAGTACCAACCGTGTTCTCTTAGTTCTGTAAGTTTAAGTGGTTCAACAACTGCTGTTGGAGAATTAACTTCAATACTATGTTTGCAAACTTGCCATGCAATGTCTTCTCTTGTGTCGTAACCTACGTATATTTTTTGTGTCATCTGCGTTCTATATCTTCCTCAACACATTCAGTGCCTCTTTGTATTTCTAATACATGAGCATTAACTCCGTTTGGATTACTGGCTTTGTGCCATACACCGATACCAATCTCATAAGGTTTATTATGTGATTCTAAATGCACAATATCTGTTCTGCCGTCGTATTCAGTTTCCATTTTGACAACTCCTTCTAATATATTCCATTGTTCACTACGTTTAAAGTGACATTGCATAGAAAGACTTTTTCCTGGGTATATTACAAGTTCTTTTACTTTGTAACCTTTCTCTGGCTTGTCATCTAGTACACGCCAATAACCCCAGTCACGTTCTGTCTTTTGTGTTTTCCATTCGTCGAGTATCCAACTGCTACTATTCTTTTTATCTTCACCACCGACGCCAAACACAAACTCTACAAGAGGATGATCTCCGTATGTTTTGTATTCAGGTGTTGTTATGTTAGTTCTATCTCCGCCATTGGCAAAGATTAGTTTGATATCTCCATGTGTACTTAGAGTATGAAAAATTGCTTGACAAGCCGAATTATCTGCATCGTCAAATCCGATTACTTTATCTACAATTTTCATTTCTCGTATTAATGCAACACGCTCTTCAAAAGGCATAAAAGGTCTGCCTTTCTTGCGTGTTAGCCAGGCATCACTGTTTACACCAACAATAAGTTTGTCGCCTAACTTTTTTGCTTCTTTAAGATAGGCAATATGCCCTGAGTGTAGTGGATCAAAACCACCTGTTACTAATACTACTTTCATGTAGATATTTACATTTTCAGCCAGACTAGACTATTCGTATTTGAGCGTAAAATAAGTATGTATATGGATCAATTGAATATTTTTGTAAACACTATGTATCACAGTACGTTTGCTAAACACGCTGACGTAAAGGCTATGTTTGGACGACTGGTTGAAGATTTCCAAAAGCAATCAAACAATACAAATGTTCAACATATTAACACTTGGCAAAGTAAAGACAACTTCCAAACTAATAATGCATTTAAGCATATTAGTGAAAGTGAAGAAATTAAAGAATTCTGTAAAACTATTTTTAAAGAATTTGATATTAAACAAGGTCAGCATATTGCCATAACACGGTCGACGATACAATGTATTATGCCAGGTGGGTGTTTAACTAAAAAGAAAAATACCCAAAGTTTTTATACCGGTATGTATTTTGTAACTAGTGATCCTAAGAGTGGAGGATTAGTTGTTGATAATCCTGCTAGTGAATATTACTACAATAGTATTCCTATAGAAAATAGAAATGCACTTAATAGTTGGCAAACATATTTGCCTATGCCCGAGGGTGAAATATATTTTATTCCTGGATATTTTGATATAAGCACTACGCCAAATCAAAGTGAAAATCCTCTAAGTATAATTACATTTGATTTAGAAATCATTAAGAAATGAACATTGAAAAATTATTCAAAGATGCAAACCAAAATAAATTTAGTTATGTATTGATGTTGCCTCTTAACGATAATGTATTAGAAACACATCTTACAAATTGGTTACAAGAACGTGTAAACCTTGTTAAAACGTCTTATAAGCACCAGAAAGACCTAGAGGCTATGTTTGATAGTGCTGACTATGTTATATGCAGTGTAGGCGCTTTAAAATGCGTCTTAGACACCAACAAACCGGTGTTCTTAAACATACATACAGATGAATTAGACATTACAAACAGAAGCAACATATTTGTTTTTGATCCATTACGTAATGAAGATAAAACCAAAATAGATTATAAACCGTTTCTAGATTTAGCAACCAAATGCTTACAAAAAGATTTAGACGATAAATGGATTCCATATTATGAAGTGTAGTGCATTTTGGAAACACACTAATATACGTAGTGGCAATAGAGTCTATCCTTGTTGCCGATTTAAACATTCTATTGATACGTTTGATGGAAATGTAGACAACATATTGCACTCTGATGCATACAAGGAACTTCGACAACAAAGCGAGTCAGGCGAACGTATACCAGGTTGTGAAAAATGTTATTATGAAGAATCAATACAACACAAAAGTCTACGCCAAGAATTTAATGAAAAATATGATACTAATTCCGTTGAACTTAAATTTTTAGAAATTGGGTTTGATAACTTGTGCAACCTAACTTGCGACGGATGTAATTCAGAGTTTAGTACAAGTTGGATTGTAAAAGAAAAAAACATTTATGGAGCACCAAAACACAAGTTGATGGAGATTGATGCAGTAACCAACGTTCCTGATACAATTGAAAAGATTTTATTTTTAGGCGGTGAGCCATTAATTACAGATAGACATCTGCGATTGTTATATCAAATTAAACACAAAAGTAAAGTAACGGTAATATACAATACGAATGGAACATTTATTCCTAATGACGATATAGTTAAGGAACTAAATCAATACAAAGATGTTACATTTATTCTAAGCATCGACGGCACTGGAGAACTTGCAGAAAAAGTTAGAGGCGGTACTAAGTGGGCCGACGTGGTTAAGTTTATTGACTGGGTTTACGACAAAAGTTTTAATTTAGAATTTAATACTGTGTTACACAAAAACAATTATATGGGTTTAGAAAAACTAAATGACTTTTGCAGACGTTTTCAAGATGTACGTTGGTATATAAACGTATTAACATATCCTTTACATCTTGATATAGCACTGCTTGATAAGGAAGAACAGAAACAATTAATTGATGTAGCAAAGCAGTGTAATGTGCCTAACAAAGAATTTATTATTAATCATTTACGAACTTCTTAATTCTATGTATTAACTCTACTGGTTGTTTTTGATTAAACAATCGTAGATAGTGTTCTCTGTTATAATTAAGAATAGGTTGTAACTCATTATATAAGTCTCTTAATTCGTGAATATTATAACTGTTTAGTTTCTTAATTTCTGCTGTTGCTAATTCAAACCGATGCCTAGCAAATGACATCGCATCATATCTTTCGTCAATAACATCATTAAAAGTTATGAATCCTAAGTCGCGTAATTGCTGTAGTGTGTTACGCAATCCAATAACAATAAACGGATGCTTGAACAAGAAACATTTTAATACTTTCTCTGTAAATGCTTCTCTATTGTCGTCATCGTAGTCACCTTCTGTAATAATACTAAAATAACTTTCAGCATAGTATTGACTACCGTCTGGCAGATTTCTAGACATAGATTTATATGTTGTTTCATCTAAGTCTAAACTAATAGGTAAGTTTTCTTTAAGACGGTTAATTGACTCTTGACTTAGGGTTGTGCCTTGTAATGATTTATCTAAATATTTTTTATATTCAGGTTGATCAAATTCTCCATCAAGGACGTATTTGTAATTACCTAATGGACAACTAAGATATGTATGTTTAGCAATATCATTTTTTAACAAGAAGTCTGTTGTTATTAACCTATGCAATCGTTCTTGTCTGTTTAAGCATAAAAACTTTTTCTTACGTAAATTACTATTACCGTTCCAGTCTGTGTCAATATGTTTATTAATGTCAATGCCGTCATATCGGTCTAAGTGTAATTGTACATTAAAATATATTTTGTTCGGACTCTTTAACTTTTTGTTATTAGTTAAAATAACCCAATCTTTAATATAAGGATTCTTTTTAACAGTCTCTTCTACCAACGTAAGAAATGTAGAGTCTGTAAGTCCTTCGTATGAGTCATCGATAACAAGAAAGGTCGGAATTTTATATGTTTCAAAAAAGTTAGTAAATGTTTTAAATGTATGATCATTGTCTCCAACATATTCAAAAAATACTACAAGATGTTCAATATCCTCTAGTATCTTATTATTATAACCTTCAAAGTTAAGAATGCCTTTGAAGTTTTCAATAACAGTTCCAAGGCTTCTGGAACTATTGTCCATTGTTATTAAAGGAACTGTTTTCATAGTATTTTCACGTTTTTAATTACTGCTTCTTCCTGCGGTTTTAGTTCTGGATTAGCAGGACACATAGAACAAATTTGATGTGGATGGAAGATATTTTTTACAAATGCTTCTAATACCTCGTCATCACACTCTACATCTAATCCTTTGTAGTTTAAATATGGTTTCCAATCAGGATCGTCTAACATATCAAATTTTTCAAGGTGTGTCTTTAACATACTAATAGGTGGGCACTTGTATAACTTACCTTTATAGATAATAGGATATGTAGAAACACCACACTTGCTGTAACTCTTAGAAGGCTGTTGATCGTTCCAAGGTTTAAGTTTGCCATTTACATTGCGTCGATAATCATACCAACCACCTTCGGTAGGATCAGTTACTTCAACAGTTACTCCGTCTTGTTTATGAGCAATAGGACTTACTATTGACCATTGTCCTTTACTATAAAACGAATCCCATAAATTTTTTTCAATTAATTTTCTTACTTCTGGATTTTTATTGTGTATACTACAACTAATTTTTGCACGACCAATTTTTTTTAATACCTTAAGTATATCGGGCCTTTTAGGTAATAAAAATCCATTTGTGTATACTTCAATAGTTGCATGATCAAATATCCTTCTTGCTTCTTTTAGGATATCATAAATCCGTGGATGAAGAAGAGGTTCGCCACCAATAATAGTTATGTGGTCTGGATCTAATCGACAGAACCATTTTTCCATATTAGCAACTATGTCTTCATACGACTCTACAAACGGATGTCCGTGATCAATAAACCGGTCACAACCTGGACAAGCCAGATCGCAACTGGTTGTGATCATATATTCAAGATTGGGTATATGGTGTCCGCGTTTAGTCAAAGTAACTTTCCAATGTGCCTTTACGTTTAGTATCTAAAGTAACACAATGGAAGCCGCCACTTAGTGTACGTGCTTGACGCATAGGCAATCCGATAGTTTCAATACCGTGTTTGTCTAACTCTTTACGTAGTTCTTCTTGATTCTCATCACAGATTACCAAGTTTTCATTTACACTCATAAAGTTCAAACCGATATACTTACTACAAGGTGATACACCATTTGGTAAGTTTGTACCAATGTCGATTACTTTATCACCTGGGAAATAAATTTTGTCCCATGACTCAAAGATTTTAGGATAAAAGTCTGGTCTAATTCTATCACCATTAAACAATACTAATCCCGGACGTAAAGGAATAACAGTTGAGTCAAAGTGTGAATAACTATAAAAGCCTTCAGCAAGATGCAACTTATAACCTCTTGGTTCAACAATAGTTTTAAGCCATTCGTAACCTAATTTAGTTCCACTGTTGCTTACTTGATACAATAAATCTTTACCAAGGCGTACAATGTTAGGTGCGTCAAAAACAATCTCTTTGTTTACAAGTGTTGGAATACTTAAATCCTCTAACTGATAACTTTCATCAAGTAGTTTTGGACGTGGTGCACTAATCCATTCACTACCGCCTTGCATTGCTTCATACAAAAATTCTCTGTACGCAGTTGTTTCGTACTGCCTTGCTCTCATTGCGCCGGGACAATCAATAATAAGATTATCTAAAGGCAACAATAAATCACGCGGACAATACGTGTACCACCCTGTTGTTTTCCAGTCAGGAGAGCCAAACTCCTTTGAATGGTCAATTGATTCGGGGCGTCTTACTTTAACACCTAAATCAGATAATACTTTTGCAAAATTGTCTAAATCCTCGTTTGCTTCATTAATTACCCATTCTGGACTAGGTCCTTCAAGATCCTTAATGTGTTCCCATTTACAATCAGCAAATCCGAAACTGTGTGTTGATTTATCCACTGTAGGAATACGTGCATGATCTGCAATACCTACAAATACTTCCTCTAACGGATCCCAATCATTATGACTACTTACTATTGTCATTTACTTTCTCTCCTATTAAATCACTAATGCAAACACGATTGACTTCTCCGCCTCGATTATACTCTTTGTACTCATCTCCGCCAAGACCAAACATAATACAATCTGTTAGTTGAAGATTCTTTTCTTCACAAACTTGATTGTATACATCAGTGTATGTTTTCCAGTTCCAATCAACCGGAAAGGTTTTAATTAAACTACTTGCTATACTTAAATCTATCCTATTGTGCATATCAACAGAATTGAATACATCAATGCCGTCGTCTGTGTTTGCACGTTCAAGACGAACACCTACTCTTAAAAACTCTGCACCGTAGAATGCTTTACTAATACTAAATGTAATCGTTTCTACTGCTGGGTAGTTGCTAAGATTTAAATTAATATTTTTTGTACAAGGATAATAAGCAAAATCAAGTAGTACAGGAATATTAAACTGTTCTGCATTTAACAACAACATATCTGTTGCAGGGTGTTGAATACCTCTATCACTGAAAGGGACACTTAGTATAAGTGCGTCACCTTCCATTAATGGTTTATCATTAATCCATTCAAATTGACTTCCGTTTTTTAGACAAGCCTGATGATACATAAACTCGCCTTTAAAAAATCTAAAACGTTTTTCTTTGTGCCTATAATGGAAATGATCAAATGCTTGCACAGTTCCGTTACATAGTGTAATGTCTGGAAACTCTTCAATACCTTTAATAAAATTAAATTCGCTTGATAAAATCCAATCTACAAATTCGTACTTAAATTCTTGTGGAAGTTTTGGATTGTATAAATCTTTTACAGGATTTAAACTTTCAATAAACTGTTTTACCTTATTATCAGGTACAGGTTTAGCACCCCTTAAATTCATTTTTTACTCCAGTTACTTGCATAGTGTACTTAGGCACCATACCATTGTTAGCACTCAAATGCGGTTCATCTTTTTCTATTATTATAGCATCACCACGCTTCCATTGCAAGACCGGATTTTCATTTATTTCAAAATAATGACCCGATTTCCAATCTTCAAGGAAGATGTTTACACGAATACAGTCTTTCGGGTCTACACTGTAATCGTTTGAAATTTTGTAAAATGTGTCTACATGACTTGGTAGTGTTTGTCCAGGCATCTGTTTCATTACTGCTACAGTGCATCTATCAAAAAGTGTAGCACCAAACTGTACGTAATCATCTGTTACAGGAAAACATTGTTCATACTTTGTGTTTTCTTTTGTAAATCCAGCAAGATGATATCGTTTGTTTTGACTTTCAAATGCAGTTGCTCTACCCTGAACTGAAACGTTATCCATTGCTCTATATGGCAAACGTATATAATTTAATTCAGGTAATGTAATGTTTATTTGTTCCATGGCTGATCGTATGGCGTTCCTGTTTTTTCATCATACCAATATAAACTACGATGTGGTGGATGTTTGTCATCATGCTTGGCATTACTGACGTAATAGAAAAACCTAATACCCTTTCTGCTTACACCTTCGGGACAAGTCATTGGTTCTGGGTAACCATGGAATGCAAAATTATTGTAGTTCCATATTACACAGTTGCCTGGTCCTACTGGTACTTTAGTATGTACCTTTTGTCTTTTTGTATCATAAAACTGCAACTGTCCTCCCCAATCATCTTGCCATTCATCATTGAGATATATTACTACACTTAACATACGATGCAGTCTAAGTTGTTCATTCCAGTTAAAATCTGAGTGAACTTTTAAACTATCGCCAGTAAATGATTTCATATATCCTGCACCAATGAGATGCGGATCAGGAATTAAATCAACTGTGTCTGTAACTTCTTGTAACCATTTAATAAATGTACCACTGTGTAGTGCGTGTACAACAGCGTCTTGTACAGGTGTACGATCTACATTGTTAAATTCATACATACACGATCCTGCTCTTGTAAAATGCTTACAGTCTTCTAATGGAATATCGTCAAGTTCTTTAGCCATTAGTGTAACTAAATCTTGAGGAATAAAGTTTTCTAATGTTAATAAACTGTAGTCAGGATGACTTCTATACTGCTTTTGCAGTTCGTATGTTTCAGGGAATTTATCTAATATATGGTTAATCAGTTGCTGTTTCATCAGCAATATTTAACTATGCAATGTTAAGATAGTGTCTCGTTTGGCTTTATTATCCCAACTAATATCATAGCCAATTTTAGAAAATATATCTAGTATATGTGCAACATCATCTGGGTTTGCTAGACTGTTTGTTTCAAACTTAATTTTTTTTGGTTTGAATTTAATGTTATATAGTTGTTGCATGATTTTACAGTCGCCACCTTCTGTATCAATTTTTAAGTAATCTAATTCGGTAACATTATATTCTTCAAGAACAGATTTTAAAGAACGTTGTTCTACCTTGTCTATAGTTACGTGTTCTTGTACATTATATTTTATGTGCATAGGATGATAGTTTCCTATTGAGTTACACCCTTTCATAAAAGGTTTTAAGTTGAGGTGCTTAATAGTATCAGGATCAATATAGTAAAAATCAATCAAATTATTACTACCGTCAAAACTAATTGCACAATTTAACTTAATAACATTACTTGGAGTTGGCAACTGATCTAGATATTTTTTCATAGGTTCGATCGAAATACCAATTTCATTATTAGCATTTTCAATCAATGTATGAAAATTACTAGTTCCTATTTCTATAAAATCATACTTCATCAAAGGGAAACCTATTTCTAAACTTACTTTTGTAATGTAGTATTCTTGCGTTACTTTGATCTTTCTTGAAAAAGAAATTATTATAAACTCTTGAATCAAAAACTTTTACTTTAGCACCTTCAATATCAAGTATAGTGTTAACACTTGAACCAGATGTAATTTTACATATCCTATTAAGACCGTTTTGATCACCACCTACTAGTAATGCTTCTTTACTCCAAACATCTAGAAAGTGTAATGCTCTACTGTTGTGTTTCCAAAAATTTACACCAGAGTTTAAATGATTTTTTCTAAAGGTTACTCCTACGTCATACTCCCCAATAGCATCGTCTATAGGGTGTTGCATAATGCAATCAATATCAATCCATGCAAGCCAACTATCTTTTGGAATACGTTGTAATGCATCTTTAATAACAAATGGCTTTTTAGGAAATTTCTGAAGTGCTTTATCGCTAGTTGTACTTTCAAAAGGCTTACCATATCCTAGTCCGCCAAGATCATACACCATTGGATCATATCCTATTTTCTTAATACTGTCAATGCAAGGATTAATAAACCGTTTTAAATTAATGTCACTAGCAACTACGATGTTGAACTTCATATCTGTCTACGTTTTCTCATTTTATCAAATGTATCTTCGCCTATTATTGGCCTACATACTTTTTCTTCAAACCATGGATTAAATGTTCCATGTTTTAAAATTGCATCAACAAAATAAGCCGATCGTTGTGATGTAAGTTCCCACGATTGTTTATCTCTAGGATTACGTCCTACCGAACAATGAATTCCTTGTACAGGTCTATTAGATAAACCTTTAGTAACTTTTCCTAAATCATAAATGCTATTTGCAATCTGATATAACATTTCTTCGTCTTGTCCTTTAGGTTCAATTCGCGGTCTTATATTTTTTGTATCTTCGTACCATTGAGATTTTACAAAATGTAAACCACTCATACGATTATGTTGACCTTTTTTGTTGCGTATAATATTACTAAATGGCAACCCAGATTCTTGCATAAGCATTAAATGAAATGGTTGAACAAATTCAGTATGCATTATATCTACATCAGTAATATAGTAATACTTAGTTTCCCAAGTTGGTGTTAAAATGTATCTATATGTTGCAACATGATAAGTGTTTGGTAATTGATGAATTCTAACATCTGGATCATTTATTTTTGATACTGCATTTAAGTCATCAACCCAAATTTCAATCTTACAACCAGGATTACTAGTTTTACAAAAGTATATAAACGGTTCTACGAAATTAACATATAAGTTATTAGCAGTTGTAATAAATGTTAGATCTCGAGGATCAAAAGAAATTATACGATTCATTATTTTTTCCTACAGTGTCTAAGTTTAACTAATTCTTCTTGTATGTTAAAGAATGCCTTAGTATAAACGTCTTCGACAATACGATTACAATCATGTACAAATATATCAGTATTCTTATTTGCTAATTTATTAGCCATATAGATACTTTGCATACGTCCGATACTTTTCTTTTTATTTCCTGGAGGTCCGTCAACAAATATTACGTCCCATTCGTGCTCATAAACAACAGAAGGTAAGGTAATTTCTAAGTTAGAAAAGTTATTAGAATTGTATTCGTCTAATAGTTTTTGATAATCTTTTATGTTTGATGTATATTCAATTAAGAATACATCTTTAGTTTTTTCTAGTACCCATTCCGGATCATGTTCTAGAAAAATTGTAGTACCGGTATTAGCGTGTCTCCAAAATTGAGAATCATGTCCGGTACCAAATATTAATAAATTTTTATTTCCAAGTCTTTCGGCAATGTAAGCATATTCGGATCTTTCCATTTGTCCTTTTTTAACTTTGGACATAAGGGTATCTAGTTCATTGTTAAATTGATGCATCTTCCATGCCCGCTACACGTAACTTAGTAATGTTTGTAATCTGCCATTGCTTCTGATCAAGTCCTTTCGAGATTCCTAACCATTTATTACGCATAAGAGCAAACTCGTTAATAATCTTTTCGTAGTCAACAACGTCTGCCTCACCGTCAACGTATTTTTCAACGTCACGACTGCTTAATGCACGTTGATAGTTTTCAAGATATTTTTTAAAAAAACTACTACGAAGTCTACGAAGTTCGATATTAAGATACTCAAGTATTGCTTCAAGTTCTTGTAATTGATTAAAACGATGCTCGACAAGGCCGGGCATTTCTGCCGCGGCCTTCTCTAGATTTCCATAAATTCGGATTTCTTTTTTTGCTTCAATAAGTTCTGCTTCGAAGTATGATATAGCATCTGGAATATGGCTAATATCTTTTGATATTTTGCTATACCACATTATTAATCCCAATCATCATCGTCTGAAACTAGTTCTTCATCTATATCAAGATAATAGTTAATTGCTGAATCAAGGAAATCGCAGTTACCAATGGCATCTTTAAGCGCATCATCACCAACACCATAATCTGCTAAAAGATCAACAAACCTTTCAGCAAGTGTTTCGAGATGTTTCTTATCTGTATGCTCTTTAAAAAGATTCCATATATCTACAACTTGTGAACTATCCATAAAACAAATTACTCCTCAGTTACTGGTTCCTGTACTACAGTTTCATCAGGTTCGATTTGAACCTCTTCATCTGTAATTAGTTCTTCCTCACGGTTACTAAAGTCATTCATGACTTGATCTAATAAAGTGCCGCCGGCTTCCCAAACTTTACGATATTCTTTAACTTCTTCGCCTGTAGTAGTAACATATTTAAGTCTGTTACCATCTTTAACAAGCATACCTTTTTTCTCAAAAAGATCAACAAGTCCACTGTAAGGATTCATACCAGTTTCGTATGGAATTTTAACTTGTACGCCTTCGAACGGTTTTGCGTAACGTGTTTTCATTACTTTACAACCTGCTCTAATTCCACGCACTTCGCTAATTTTATTACCATCTTCATCTTCTTTTAGTTTTAGTTTTTTCATTGCTACAACAATTGAAGATGCATAGATAAATCCTTGTCCACCTGAAATCTTATCATCTGGATCGAACATATCTTGCGATGCGTATGTATGGTTAGTACATACCAAGCCAACATTGTGTGAGCCAATCATATTAACTGTGTTACGAACAAGTGAAGTCAATGCCTTAGGCTTACGACCCATATCACCTTTCATATCACCCTTGTTAAACTGATCAACATCAGTAGGTGTTAGCAACATACCTAAACTATCAATAACAAATAATACTTTAGGACGTTCTTCATCCGGCATTTCTTTATAGTCTGCCATAAATGTTGAAATTGTTTTTGCTACATCATCAATCATTGACATATTAAGTTTAAGAAGTTTTTCTTCACTTGTGTCAACTTCAAGAGCCTGTAGCCATGTTTCATCAAGTGCGTTCTCTGAGTCAATTAGAACTACAAAGATGCCTTGATCTTGTGCCGCCTTTACAATGTTACCTGCACAGATATATGATTTACCTGCACCAGATTCTCCTGCAAAAACAGTTACCTTACCTAGTGGAACACCTTTGTTAAAGTCTCCTGAGATAAGGAAGTTGAGTGCATAGTTACCTGTACTAATCCAATCAGTAGGATCGTTAAATCCTGCACTCATGCCTGAAATAGATTTAGTTAAGTTTTTACGAAACTTAGAAACGTCAAATGCTTTACTAGCCATGGTTTCTCCTTTAGCATAAAAAGGGTGACCGAAGCCACCCTTTAATTATTATTACTGTGCTTGACGTGAACGGATCATTGCCAAGATATCTTCGGCTTTACCATTATCGCTTGCTGGTGCTGACACCGGTGCTACTTCTGGTGCTGGCGCCGCAGGTGCTTCTACTACTGGTGTAGTTGTAGCCTCTGGTGCTGTCGATACTGGTGTAGTCGGAGCAGATGATTGAGTATTCGGATCACCTGTACGTGCCGCCATCCCTGCTGGACGGAAGTACTGTCCCCAACGTTCCGGATCATATGCTTCACCGTCAACTGATGCTTGGAACATTTCTTGCATTACTTTAACTTCTACTTCACCTGGTTTCTTAGGTAAAAAGTCGCTCATGTTAAACAATCCATTTGTGTTAACTGCTTGCATCTCTGCATCAGTTAATGGACGCTCTCTACGTGACCATTGTGATGTTGAGTAATCAGCATAGCCGCCTTTAGAAGTTTTAATAAGTCTAAAGTCTACTCCTGCTGTATAATCAGTTGGTAGTTCTTCCATTTCAGGATCCATTAATGCACCCTTAATGATTTGGAAAATTTGTGGACCAATAATAAAACGTCTGATTGGATTTTCTGGAGTTTTGTCTTCATTAAGACCGTTCTCAGTTACAAAACCTTGGAATACGTATGAACGCTTTTTCCAATACTTACGACCCATATCTTCTAGAGTTGGATCTTTAAACCATCCGCGAACTTCGCTTAGGATTGGACAAGATTCACCATACATTTCCATACATGGTACTTGTACTTGAACTGGACGTGAGTCTGTTTCACCCTTAACACCTGCGAAAGGTAGTTTGATCATCAAACGCTCTTTCCAAAAGAAAGTGTTATTTTCGTCACCATCAGGTAAGAAACGTACAGTTGACTGCTCGCCTTCCTTTAAGTTCCAAAATGGGTAAATGGCGTTGTCGCCGCTTGTTGATTGATTAGAACCACCTGTGCGTGATTCTTGTTCTTTTAGTTTAGCACGAATTTCTGCTAATGTTGCCATAATTAAAGCCTCCTATGTTATTTGCCTTTGGCTGTTATTGTATTGCCTAGATTGTGCAGTACATTTACTATAATACACAAACTTACTTATAAAGTCAAGTGAAACTTTGTCAAAAAAGTGACTTAGTGAGCCAAACCCGCTAAAGTCTTAATTCTTGCCATCTCTTCATCTTGATTTGTAACCAATTCCTTCATGATGTTCATAGCATCTTTTATTGCTTCGTCACCATACTTCTTTTCAACTGCTGTCATGACCGCAGTTTCACCTTTAGGGAATTGATTAGAAGTGTAATCAAAGTGTCCTTTGATAAACTCATCTAAAGGTAATTCTTCTTTATCGTGTAACTTGTCTGGAGCATCTGCTTTTGATAACGCACCGTCTTTGTCAATTTTGATATCCATAGTGTCATCATCTGCTTCTTTTGCAAATGGTAACGGCTCACCTGCTTTTTCGTAGTAATCTACAATAAGGTCCTGTACTGATGTATCCAAAGCGGCTATAGGACCACCATCCTTTATAAGATTTGCAATGTCCATCATATCGTCAATTCGACCTTGCATCATTCTTACATCTTCGTCATAGCCTTGTTTTTTTGCTTCTTCTTGTTCCGCTTTAAATTTTTTCAAATCATCAATAACAAGTTTTAATACTTTGGGACTTTTTGGAAGTTCGCTTTCAGATACTAATTCTTCAGCAGTCCAAAAGTCTTCAACTTGTAGTCCTGCTAATCTAATAGCATCTTCGAGTGTATGTTCTTCACCGTCTGATGTTTTGAATTTAGTTCCTGGCTTAGCACCTTTGGCTTTTAGTGCTTGTACCTTTTGTGCAAATTCGTTGCCTTCGCCCATACTTTTGCCTTTTAAGCGATCAACTAATTTTTGTAGGTTGTCCCATTCAGGATCCGCTTTCAATGGATTTTTAAACATTACTCCAATGCCTTTAAACTTTTTGTCAATTTGTTTTTGAATTAAATCGCCGGCTTTGTCTTTTGGAATATCAAACTTATCCAGCATATCGCACACTGCGTCTTCACCGCCTTCTTCACCTTTAGCACAAGCCGCTAACTTATCTTTCCATTCGCTGTCAAGGTAGTTAGGTACTGAGCCTTCGTTTTGTTCTGGACCTTGCTCGTGTTTTGATGTAGCAACTATATTGTCTAAGTGTGAAGCATATGCATCTTCCATGTTCATACCTTCATCCAGTCCCAGCAATGATACCGCTTTTTCTGAACTTTCTTCATCTGCAGGTTCGCCCATTATTCTTTCAAACTCGTCGAACATTGCTTTAGTGATAGGTGTATCCTCATCACTTAAAAATCTCAAGGCATTACCTTCTATTTTGTCTTCGCCGTGTTTTGCTACGAGTGCATCGTATTCACTTTTTTCGACTGTGTCTAAATCCACACCCGAATCTTGAAAGAACTTAAACATACCGTCTGCTAAACTACCGATGTCTGCAGGGTCATATTGGTTATACTTTTCATACCATGCCTGGAGTTGTTCTTTCTTACCATCATCTGCTTCTTCCATGTTCATGCTGTCTGCTTTATTTGTTTCACCTTCGCCGATACTTAATGCATCGCTGACAGCACGAGCAACATCTTCATCATGATCGTCTGTGCCGATAATCTTTGCTAAGTCTGCAAACATTTTTGAAGTGATTGGAGAATTTTCAGGCTTTCTAAATTCATCCCATTCTGCATCTTCCCACTCGGATTCTTCTTTGCCAATTTTCTTTTCAAATGCTATAAGTTCGTCTTGCTCATATCCATCACTTACAATCCCAGTTGATGTCATGGCTTTGATCCAGCCCATAGGTAATCCATCACCATTGCCGCCGGTGTATTCGTCATACTTTGCCAGCCACATAGATAGTTCTTTATTCTTGTCACTAAAATCTAATTTTTCTTCGCCTAACAAATCTTCCGGACCAATCTGTGTAGGTTTTGTATTTTCTTTAACAAGATTATAAATGTAAGGGAATACACTTTTTAGTTCTTCATTAAATTGACGAATAGTTAATTCATCAATCCAGTTTGAACTTACGTCAGTTGGTACTTCTTCCATTACTGTTTCTTCAAATGATTCAAATGCTTCTTTGTAATAATTTTGTCTTTGTAATTTAAAAACTGTTTCTTTAACAGTGTCAATTCTTTCATTAACAATGTCCATGTAACCAGCAAGACCCTCAGCCATTACACTTGAACGATTCATATAAGTTTTGAATTGACGTAGTTTGCTAAGTTCTTCGCTGAGTGATACGATGTGCTTACCAAATGTGTCATATGCATTGCCACCTTCTGAAACGTGCATAGCCATTGCTCTTGCACCGTTGAGATGTCTGTAAGGATATTTAAATCTTTCACCCTCACTGCTTTCAATATAAATGCTATCAATTTGTTGTGTACGTCCTGCAGGATTTTCTTGATCAACTGCATTTCTATGCTTGACTACAAGTCTAGCATTTCCTAAATCTTGGAAACTAGTTCTACTAGTTCCATACATCTTACTTTCACTCATTTTTTCTTCTCCGGGTCTATTTGTTGCTATGTACTGATAATCTCTTTTATCTAAGTTTGTTTTAGTAATATCTCGAGTATCAAAATTAAGCATACGCTTTTTAGCAAAAACTCTTAATTCTTTCATAAAACCATACCAGTCTTCTTTTTGAATTTTGCTGTCATCTGATAGTAATTTGTTATTATATAGTACAGTTACTGATTTTTCGTCAACAGTAATATTTACTTTATTTCCTTTACTAAACTCAAAATCAAAAAATCGTGCTTTATTTGGCACATTTGTAATAAGAGAGTTTTCGTCTCCTAGTGTTACTTTAGGATAACGACCTCTAATCTTATTAAAAAGTTCTTCTGCAATTTTGTCTAAGTTTAACATATTAGTATTTATCTAGAAGCCGGAAGATACAAAAATTGGCATCGGCGGCTCATAATCCTCTCCATCTACGTGATCTTGCTTAAATGTATTGTACACTCTAGGATCCCAGTCCTTTAAAACTTTCATCATTCTTAATGCCAGTAGTGTTGCACTGATTAAATCGTCAGTTTCACCCGGCTTTGCTTTAAAACTTGTTCCACTTGCTACAAATCCTTTAAGTTCTGATATTAATGCTTTACTGTTAATCGTCATAAGATCTGATTCTACCATACTCTTTAATTTAGCACAAGCACTAATTTTAGTAGCATGGGTAGTATTAAATCCTTTACGGAATTTTCTAACGTGTCCTTTACGCATAGGTTCACTTACAAATAGCCCTGGTATATTTTCTTCGCCAATATCCTGAACAACAATTAAAGCCGCTTCTCCAATTGTGTTATTTTCTATACTCCAATAAATGTTACTAGCAGTATTATTCCTAGTTGTTTCTTTAATATAGTCACAAATTTCTTTTAGTATTCTAACTTGCCCAGTAATAGGAGTTGTGTTGTGTCTCCATTCTGCAACTTGTTTGTATGAAGGAACTTCAAACACTTGGATAGCAGAGTAATCACCGCCTGTGCCCATAGCAGGATCTAAACTAATTGTGTAAGTTTGTGTTGGATCTAATTTTTTATACCAACGTATTTGGCCCATATTCTCAATTGGATCGTTACCTTCCATTGACGCAAGTTTAATTGAATTAATTAGTGTTTCATCAAATACTAAGAATTCACAACCATACTCACGACGGAATCTTTCTTCTCCGATACGTCCTAATTCAGTTTTCTTCCATTCATCATCTCGATCAGGATGTTCGTCCCAGGATGCAGTAAACCCATGGAAACCATTAATACCTACTTGTTGTTCGTTGCCGTGTTCATCAAATTTGTTTTGAGATTCTTTCCAAATAATAGCAAATGTATCTTCGTCTGAGTTTGGTGTGCTTGTAATAATAGCACGACCACCAGTTGCTAGTGTAGGTGATATCGAAGTCCAAAAGTCTGTAGCAATGTTAGGTTGCACAAACGCAAACTCGTCACAGTATAGTAATGAGATACTCATACCACGTCCTGTGTTGCCTGTGGTTGTTTGTGCTACAATACGTGATCCATTTTCAAATTCCATTGACCCTTTATTATAGTTAACAACTCCAGCACGTATGTGATCAGGACACAGTTCATATCCGTATCTAATACGTTGCATAATTTCTTGGGCACCTGTATATTTGTGAGCGGCAATTAGAATTGTTTGGTCTGGATGAAACATTGCATACCATAATAGATATCCTGCGGCAGTAGTAGTCTTTCCGCTCTGTCTAGGTAACATATTAATATTAAATCGATGATCGTGATAACTTGAAAGTAGTCGTGTTTGATAATCATAAGGTTCAAACAACACTTTACCTTTTACAGGATGTTGAATATAGAAGAACTTCCTAGCAAAATATAGATACCCCGATTCAGGATCCATACAGTTAGCCAAATCCTCAATCTGTACTTGTGTAAACTTTTCTTTTTGGTGTGCTTTCTTAGTTAGTACACCGTCTAAACTTTTGTTTGCCATACTAGTATTTACTCAAAAAAATAGGGCCCGGAGGCCCTATTTGAAATAGCCTTTGAGTAAACTATTTACAACTACAATCTTCGCAACTATCGTCGCAATCACATGAGCCGCCGTCATTACATTCACAGCCTTTACCTTCAGACATAAATGTTTTTAACTGTGCCGCTAAACTTTTTGCAATTTCAGCCTCTAGTGCCATTGGATTATCTCCGCCAGCCGCTTTTGGATATGATTTCTTTTGACCTTGTTCACTACCGCCTGATAAATCTTTAGTCATATAATGCTGATCTTGATAACTTTCATCTGGCTCGTTAGCATAACCTTCAAAAGTAACATCAGGATAAAATTCTTCAAGTTCTTTTTTAAGTGTCTCAGCATCTTCTGGAGACATTTTGCTTGCCATTTCGTCATATTCGCCTTGAACATTTTCATCAGCAAAGTCATGCTTATCAAAAAAGTATTCACGTGCTTGATCTAAACTTACGCCAGCGCCTTCACTTGTTTCAATATCTTCTCCACATCCTGAATTGCCTAAATGATCTTTACCGCAAATCTTACATGGTTCTCCCTGTATGCCCGGCTTCAATTGATCTCTATCTTTTGGACCGTCTACAATGTCTCTTAACTTAGCCATGTCGTCGCTCATATCTGGTGGACCCATAACAGGCATAGGTGCAACTGGTTTCTTAATTGCAGTTGGAATACTGTCAATTGAATCTGCGCCCGAACCACCTTTAAGTGCATTCATTAATTTTATAACGTCCTCAGCATTGTCGCCTGACATATTAATCGAAGCAGAAGCGGCTTCATTCATCGCCTCGTCCAATTGCTGAATCTTTTTGTAAATGTCATCTAATCTCATAATTAACTCCCTATTGGACTTTTAGACTTAACGTCAGTCATTTCTGTTTTTGGTTGGTCTGATGTAATAGTCTTTGCAGTAGCAGTTGGATCGTACTCGTGTTCTTTACGAGCAGTTTCTAACTCTTTAAGCAAATCCATAACTCTGTTGTTTCCAACATTTTCTTGTGCTGATTCGCCGCCCATATCTTCTTTAGTAAGTTTTATTTCATATGGTGCATCGTTAATCTCTTGATAAACTTCTTGTGGAGCATTCATATTGCGTACCATAATGTGTGATTGTGATTTACCAATATTATAACCTAGATACTCTTGTAATGCTTCAGCGTGTGTTGGATATGTAATAGTTGCTTCGTAATAAGTTACTTCTTCGTTTTGCAACTGTGGAAAATCTAGTGGGCGTTCTTGAATTGGTGTTTTTTTGCCTGGAGTAATATTTGTAACTCCAAACTTTTTAAGACACATTTCAAGTTTATCTGCAACACCATCGTTGTCGCCAGCAACACCAATCTTAAACTCGTAAGTTTTATTGTTGTATGCTTCTGTTAAATATTCGCTGTATAATTTCATATCCGTTTCCTATTACAATGTTATTTATCCATGTTTTTCAATTTTTCAAGTAAACTATTTCGGTCTGCAACTACATATCCTTCACCTGAAACTAGATCATCGTCGTTTCCACCGTCTTTATCTTGTTTTTCTTTTTTAAGTTGCAATTCTACCATTTTAAGTTTCTTATCTAACTTAGCAACTTTAGCATCTAAACTAGTTTTAAGCATACCGCCGGCTACTTCAAAAACTCTACCACTATAACGGCTTTCTACATTCATACCCAAGTCCATTAGATCTTCGTATGCTTGCATGGCTTTATCTGCAACTTCATTAAGTTCTTTATCAGCCATTTCTCCTAGGCCTTTAACTTGTGGAAGTGCAGAACTAATCTTATCTAATTCAGCAATACTACGCTGTGTTTCTTCACGTTCAATAACAGCCGTTTTTGCTTCTGCTTTTGCTTCAGATTTTGCTTCGTCTACAATTTCTTTAGACTCGGGCAAATTAAGCAATTCTTCTAGTTTCTTCATAACTTAAAATCCATTATATGCTACTATTATTTAGCCTTTACGTGTTCCTTGATGGAACATATCCTTTTCAGTAATTACTCTAAAAAATAGTCCTTTATCTCTACACCATGCTCTAGCGGCTTCCCATTTAGCCATATTAAGTACTACTTGTGCTTGTTTATACTTATTACGTCCTGCACTTTCAAGTGTAGTTTGATTATCCGGTTTTACTTCAATTACTTCTGCACGTTGTTTGCCATTCTTATCTGCATATGCAATAAAGAAGTCTGGAACATAAACTGTGTGTTTACCTGTTAACGGATTAAGATAAGGTATCTTAACTGCTTCACTGGCCCACTTAGCAACATTGGGATTTTCATCACAGAACTTCATAAAAGCAAATTCCCAACTACTTCTATATAGTGGTGTTTTGCGTCCTACGTATTTGTCTGGATTTTTGAGGTTATATCGCCCTTGGGCAAATTTAGCCATGCTACACCTCTATGTTTCGTGCTTCGATTCTATTTGAAGTATTATCAACTTTATAACCTAGTGTAGAAATTTTTTCTCTATTGTAGTTTAATACTTCTGTAACTACACTGCTTAATTGTACTTGATCAGTTTGCTTTAATGTATCTAATAATTCAAAAACTTTAATACCGTCTAACTTTGCTTGTTGGAGTAGCACAGTTCCAACTGCAATGGCGCCTGTTTTACTAAATCCTCTATTTTCAAAAAATCCAATTACTGCGTCAACATCATTTGAAGGAAAATTAATAAAGTCAGTAAAATACTGATTATAAAATTGCTTTACTTCACTTGCGCTGTCTCTTGATTGTGTCTTTGGTAAGTTACTAGCCATTATGCACCTTTAATTATGTTTCCTAAGTTATTTAACGTTTCATTATTCTGAGCAGTCTTAAATGAGGCACTAGTAGTTTCCCATGCATTATTAATAGCATTGACACTAGGATCGCCTCCTCCTGCTAGGTGTGTCTTTTTAAATGTTGTTGACTTTGTTAAGTCTGCTAATGCATCTGGATTTGCTTCGAGAGCCGCTTTAGCATCTGATAAACTAGTTGTTTGTGCTAGTGAAGCAATTTTAGCAACTGCACTTACTCCTGCGATTGCTGTAACAACATTGTTCAATCCTCCATTGCCTGCTGACTTTGGAAACAATGAATTTGCAACGCCGCCAACTGGTGCACCACTTATGTCTCCTAACGCTCCTTTTAAAATTTGAAATCCTTCTTGTCTTAAACCGTCTTTACTTAAAGACTTGACATTTTTAGCAATATTACCTGCTTTTAATACTGTACCTAATAGTGCCCCCGGAGAACTAAATGCTCTGCCACTAGTAATATCATCAAATACATCAGCGGTACCAGACGCAACTCCTCCAACACCGAATAAACTTGATGTTCCTCCACCAGCCAATGTTAGTGGACTTGGAGTTTGGTCGTAATGTTCTGTTGCAAATCCTTTTGGTGCTGACCCTTTTGACACTGGACCTCGCGAATACCAAACTGTTTCAAATTGAATTGACATAGTACTTTGTACAGGATCACTTACAGACTGATCCATAGTATCGTGTTGCCAACTTTGAATTATCGGATTAACTAGCGTATATGCTGTATATCTTTTCCTTGACATTTGGTATACAATAATACTGTTAAAGAATGGGCTATAACTGTCATTATCAAAACCATAACGAAATTTATTTTGTGCATCTGTTCCGTATATGTTTCCTCTGTTGTATGCTGTTGCTGTTTGTTCAGGATTACCTGCTTGATCAACTGATGCATAGTTACCATCTCTGTAATAATATCTATAGTATGCTTCCCACATCGCTGTTGTTAATCCATAATTGTCATCATGGAATGTAACATTACATGGACTATAGTCAATACGTTTTTGTAAAACACGTTTTCTATTATATGCGTGTTTGACTTCAGTAGTAATATCAAACTTAGGCAAGTCTACACTTTTTACAAGCATATTAATTGTATTACTATGCTTTTGTGTTAACTGTGGAATAATTGCTGATGCTTGAGGATTAATATTAAATGCAACATGATAAAGGAATTTTTGCTTTGGAGCAAATTTAAAATTATCATCAACATATAATCTTGCGCCATGTTGAAAGTCTGCAAGATTGCCTTTAGGGTTGAGAGCACCACTGGCTAAGTTGTTAAGAAATTTGGATATGTCTGCCATACTAATATTTATCTAATATAAAAAGTACGCAGATAATAAAAAAGGCGACATAAAGCCGCCTTTAATATTTTTAATTAAAACTTTAATTAACTTGCGCCACCGCCAGTAACTAGAGTATTTACAGTTCTGCCTACAGCAGTACCAATACCAGTACCTTGTGGTGTTTGAATTGCGTTATCGTATCTAATAGATAGTGCAACAGTTACAGGATCATTAGTTGAATACGCTAATGAGTTGTAGTTTGCACTCTCAAGATAACAACCGTACAATTCAAAAGTCTCTAGCACACTTGCCGTATTCGCTCCGTTACCACCATCTAAAATTTCGATACGTGTAACGAATTTGTAATCCGCGCCTGAAGCCGCACTCGACTGTTCGAAGAAGTCGAATTGCTTCTGTAGTTGCTCGCCTACAAGTTTCTGAACATTGTTTGAAACATCTTCACGTAAGTTAAGTGTAATTGGTTCCCAAGTGTGTTTACCTGCTAGGTACACACGTGAGTTATATACATCAAGTGTAATCTGTTCGAATGAAACGTTAGGTCTTGTAACATCAACTACCTGTTTGGTTAATTCAGTAGTTGGTGTACTTACACCAAAGTTTTCTAGCGATACCCTAAAGCGGTATTGCAGTTTTGGCATTAACAAACCTTGAGCGGAAGAACTCGCGTTACTATCCAAAGGCACTGTTAATCTTGAGAGTGATGAAATTGCCATTTTATTTGCTCCTATTAATATTATTTATCATGTTATAGGCCCGCTATCTCACCAGTATTTTTAAGTCTTAGTGGAATGTAAATAAATTCTACTGCTTTTACTGGTTCAATCGCTATATCTACATATAACTCGTTACGATCAATTCTATTTGGTGTGTTGTTTGATTCATCACACACTACTAGGAAATCATATAACGCTCTTTGTCCTACAAGTTCTAGCATTAAACTATCAACTTGCTGTTTAATCTCATCCCTAGTGATCTTATCATTAGGTTCAAAGATATATGGTTTAGCAAGTTTGTTCAATTGTGAACGTAAGTAAATTACTAAACGTGCAACGTTAATTCTATCTAAAGAACTAGCGTTTCTTGCTCTTGTCTTTTGACCAAAGTTAACAAGTCCAGAACCAGTTAAGAATGTAATCGGATTAACTGCACTGCTGTACAATGTATCTCTTTGACCTTCGTTAAGTGCAACAGTTTTAAATTCACCTTCTGCATCAATGTAACCTGCGGAAGTAGCATTTGTAATGCCGCCTCTTCTAGTTCCTGCTGGTGCAAACCATGGATAAGAAACATTGTCACTTAGTGCAATAGTTCTTAGTATACCATGCGATGCTGGAACAACTACGTTATTTCCTGCATTGTCGCTTGTGAATAAACTTGGGTAAAAAATACCTAGGTATTCGTCATTACTTACTAGACCTTGATCATTATCTTCAACTGCACCTGCAACGTTAGTTGCCCAGTTGTTTAATGTAGTACCATCGCTTTTTAGTCTGAATGGAGAATCACCAACAACAAACGCAGTTAAGCCTCTGTCATAGTTTAGTGAAATCATTTCGCCAATTAGTTCTGGATATCCTGGTGTTGCCATTAAGTTAAAGATACGTGATTCATTATCTCTAATGTCATCATTGCTATTAACCATTGCTTGGAATGATTGTACAATAACTTTACGCTGTGCTTTTCTACCAAATGAACCTGAACCGTCTGCTTGGTTAGCACTTTCAGTTACCCATCTGTGTGGATAGTAAGCATCCATTGAAGAACCATCATCGCTACCACGTCCGTTATCTTCTGTAGTGTCAATGTAGTTACGTACAAATTTCTTAACATTAAATCCTGAACGTCTTAAATTCCAAAGCAACATACCTTTTGGATATAATGCTGGATCTGGAGCGTCTGGATCTAAGTAATCGCTTGCTAGTAGATCTGTAATATCACCTGCTTCGTCACTATTTGCACCTGCTGTATTATAACGTGCATCTGCAAATAAAATACCGTTGTCAGTTGATTGATCTGAACTATCTCTTAGTGTCCACTTTTTAGTAGTAAAGTTATACTGATAAACTAGTGGATAATTTTCTAAGTCTGCTGTTGAAATCCAAAGATCACCTTCAACTAAATCAGAACCATCTGATTGTTGTGTTGGCTCAGTTGCTGAAACAATTGGACCTGCTGGTGAAGTGTCGGCGTAATCAATGCTACCTGACTGATAATTTTGATAACCTACCCAGTTAGTACCATTATGAATTAGCATATCAACTTCGTCAACAATTGAATTGTACCATAGTTGACCATCTGATGCTAGTGCATTTGGAGCATCTTCACTTGCAGTATATGATAATACTCTCCAGTTTGATGCCATGTACTGTTCTGGATTTGTATCACCGTCTGTACCTGGAACAAAGTATAAGTTAGCAGTACCAGATGTTGCACTTACGTAAGGTGCATAACCAATAAGGTTAAGCAATCCGTCTGTGTCAACAAATCTAATATCACCGCCTAATGTATGTTCAATAACAACTCTGTTCTGTGCGTCAACTGAAGCAATAACATTTGTTAAACCTGCTGAGTTAATTTGTCCTGCAATTTCATCAGCGTCGCCTGCCGCGCCAGTAGTAATTATGCTAACTGTTACTGGTGTAGTAAAGTCTGCATCATTAACTAGTGTTTCAGCCACTGTAAATGTATATGTGCTTGCCGCAACACCACTTGAAGGAATAATGCTTGATACAACTGCTGTTGATCCAGCCGTTGCACGTTTGAAGATTTTAAAATCAAACTCTGCGTCACTACCTTCAACAACATTAGTTTGTGCATAGTAAGTATCAATTGATAAGTTCTTGCCACCACCTGTTGAATCTAGTTTTTCTAGTGCAGAAGCGTTGTTCGCATAAATCGGAACATCTTTCTTTTCCCACAAACCAGTTGTTGCGTTAAATGTTTTAACATTTAAGTTTGCACCTTGGTTAGCATCTGTAGTCTTAAACCAAACAGATCCACTTGGACGTGGATTAGTATCTGTTGACTTGTATTCTGGAATGCTTGTATGCGGAGCAATACTTAATTTCGGTGCTTGGTAAGTTGCCGCTGTTAAACCTAATCCTGCAACAATGTTGCTGTTTGGATCAGCAATAACAACTGCTACACCTGTTGAATAAATTTCTAACTTGCTGTTAACTGCTTTAGCAGTAATACCTGCTGTTTGTAAAGTAGCATCGTTATTAATGTCTAAAACTAAGTCTGCAAGTGTTCCACCACCAGTAACTGTTGTACCATTGATAGTAAAGTCACCTGTGAAAGTTGGATTGCTTACAGTACCAACAACTGTGGGCCAAGATGCTACCCAATTGTCAGAACCTACTTTAACCCATTCACCTGTAGATGCTTTATAGTATACTTTGTTTATAGTAGTTGTTGCAACAACAACATAGTCGCCCGCCTGTCCAACAGAAGTCTTCGGAACGCCAGTATTGCTATTACCTACTAGTTTAGTATTGTCTGTAATTACTGTAGGTACTTTGTTAGTGAACGTTTGTCCGCCTGTAGATGATACAGAGTTACCATTCCATTCAAAAATACCAAATTTTGAAACTTGTGTGTCGAACCATTGTGTTCCATCTTCTGGATCAGCCGCTGGTGCTGTTGCACTCGCTTGCAGTTCGCCTAGATTAATATCTGCTCTTACGACCCACGCTCTGTTACTTACGCCTAAGTATGAGTATGCCGCTTGCAATCCGTATTCATTAAGTTCTCCACCGTGAATTGGATTGTTGTTGTTATCTGTATAAAATAACGGATCGCCAAAAGTCTCTGAAAGATCTCTTTGCGATGTTAACAAGAAAGGTACACCTGCATTTGCTTGTGTAGTTCCTCTTGCTGTACCTGTGCCACTTGCATTGGCTTTATCCTGTGCAGTAGCAACGAAAATCATTGGGGTAGTACCTGGCTCAGCGGGCGTATAAAAACTTTCGTCAATTACGCTGACCGATACTCCTGGTGATACTAAGTTTGCCATCTTGTGTTCTCCTGTTGAACTTTAAACTTTGTTCTGTCAATAGTATTTATATGTTTCACTCAAAAAGGACATTATATTACCGTCGAAAAAGGGCAGAAAAAGGTATGCTAAATACAATATGAGACCTTTATGCAGTTGTGGACAGAGGCCTGTAGCCGTTAATTATAAAAAACACAACAAAACGTTTTATAGAACTAAATGTGATAGATGTTTACGCAACGGAACACCTAAGAAACCTCGATGGCATCAATCAGGATATCGACAAAAACCCGAATGTGAAAAATGCGGGTTTAAAGCAGAATATAAAGAACAATTAAGAGTCTATCATATAGACGGAAACTTAGAAAATTGTAGACCTGCTAATTTAAAAACTATTTGTGCTAACTGTCAAATTGCTATGCAACGGAAAGGTGTGAAGTGGAAGCAAGGTGACCTTTCACCTGATTTTTAAGATCATCAAGTGTACTGTTGTTATCAATAATTTGTGTAAAGTTTGAATTTGCCCATGCCCATTCAGATGCATGAACATCCTTTGGTTCAACTCCGATATCTTGATACATTCTAAACCATACAGGATCTGCTCCTCTTCGAACACGCCATAATTCACTGCCCATTTTTGTAAGCATTAGTGCTTCGTTAGGAAACCGTACATCAGGTATAACAAAGTTTGTATTCTTATTATCTATTAGTATTTTCTTAGTTAAACTAACCCAAATTCCATCATAGAATCCGTTACGCATACATTCTGTGCCAAATTCTTGAAGCACTTTGCGTGGAGTAATTGTACGTCCAGTTTCTTTAGTCCAATAGTCGTCTTGCGTCTCTCGCCATTGTCTTGATTCATCTGTTTTTCCATCAAGTAATTCTCTATCCCAATCAAACATAACAGCAACAGAATCTTTTAATTTGTCTGCAAACGAGATTTTTTGAAAATTGTGATTATCAATAAGATATTGGGCAACTGTATCTTTACCAGAACCGATTAAACCGCAAATGCCGATGATCATATAAAACTCCTTATTAGAAGTATATAGTATATAATCTTATGTGAAGGATGTCAAGTTGAATCTAGCCAATTGTAAAGCCGTAGCCAACGCCGCCGGCAACATTGGTCATTAGATCTTGTTCTAATTTTTCCATTTCGCCCTGTGCTTCTGCTTTTAGTGCATCGCCATTTAGAGTTGAACCTCCTTGTGGACCAGCAATAGTAGCAAATTTACTACGTGCTTCACCTAGCATATACTTACACTTAGCAAGTGTATAATCTTTAATCCATTGCTTTGCTAGATAGTCATTTAATATTTCTGAATCAGGTCGTTTATTGTAACAGTATAAAAGTAATTCTTCTTCTGCTCTAGGACGTTGAAGAATTGTAAGATTTTTAGTAGTGTTGTTCCATTTAAATTCAATAAATGATCCAAACATACGTCCTACAAGTTCTTGATAACTTGCAAACATATTATAAGTTGCTAGTCCACCCATATTTGAACTAGATAGCAAGTATGTATTTGTATAGGCTAAGTTAAACGGCTCAAACAATGTTCCGCCATCACCACCACCTGTTCTTGACCCAATTGATCTACGGAAAATTTGGCGAACTTCCATAATGTTTGGATCTAAAGTATACTCGTTCTGATCAATTACAGTAGTTAAGAATGCATAAGATTCTTCTACAGAATTATCTGAACGTTGACGATATTTGTCAAATGCCGCTTGCAATCCTACTTCATAATGTACTGGATCTAGTTCAACATCAACCATGCCACTTCCTAGCATAGCCGCTACATAATCGAATATTTCTTGTTTTTGTGTCGCCATAAGTTTCAGTCTCCATTAGTATTTATGCGAACGATTATCTAACGATAAATACTATTACTATGCCAAGGATAAGTTTATACAAACCAGAAAAGGGCAACGATTACGAGTTCCTAGACAGAACAGTAACAGAAATGTTTACTGTTGGCGGAACTGACGTATTTGTTCACAAATATTTAGGCCCTAAAAACCCAGACGAAGCAGATGCTACTCCGTCACAGCCTCATTACGATGCTGTAAAAGAAACTAACATTCAAGATATGTTATTCATGGAAAACCGTGATAGAAAATATGATCCAGATGTTTACGTAATTCGAGGTATTTACAATGTACAAGATGTTGACTTTGATATGAGCCAATTTGGTTTATTCTTAACCAACGACACATTGTTTATGACCATACCGATCAATTATAGTGTAAAAACGTTAGGCAGAAAAGTAATGCCAGGTGACGTATTTGAATTACCTCACTTAAAAGACGAAAATGCACTTAATGATTATAGTGTAGCATTGAAACGTTTTTATGTTGTAGAAGATGTAAACAGGGCCGCAGAAGGATTTACACAAACTTGGTATCCACATTTATATAGAGTTAAATTAAAACAAATAGTTGACTCTCAAGAGTTTAAAGATATACTTGATTTACCGGCAGAAGAAGGAAGTACTAATACATTACGTGATGTGCTTAGTACATACGAAAAAGAAATGCAAATTAATAATGCTATATTAGATCAAGCAGAAGCCGATGCACCTAAGTCAGGTTATGATACAACATCTCTTTATACATTACAAGTTGATGCAGAAGGTAAGCCAGAACTTGTGGGTGCAGACGAAACACTTATTGATGCTAGTATTGCTAATGGTAACATTGATGCAAGTAGAGTAAACGAAACACCAGAAAGAGAAGGATATCAAGGTTACTTAATCGGTGACGGTATTCCGCCTAACGGTGAAGCATTTGGTTTTGGAACATCATTCCCGCTAACTACTACTAAAGGTGACTATTATTTAAGAACAGACTTTTTGCCTAAACGCTTATTCCGCTTCGATGGAACAAGATGGGTTAAGATGGAAGATCAAGTACGTATGACTATGACAAATACTAATGATAGAAATACATATAAGACAGACTTTATTAATAATACTAAAACATCAGATATTAATGGTGAACAAGTAGAAGAAAGACAAAGTCTTTCACAAGCACTTAGACCTAAGGCAGATAATTAATGCAACATTTTTATGATGGACAAATAAGAAGATACATTACTCAGTTGATTAGACTTATGAGTAATTTTTCTTATAAGGATGGCGATGGGAATTTAAGACAAATTCCTGTTATGTACGGCGACATTACTAGACAAGTAGGACATATCCTTAGAGATAATTCTGAAAATAAAATTCCAAGTGCTCCTCGCATAGCAGTTTATATGACTGGTTTAGAATTAGATCGTGATCGATTAGCAGATGCTACACACGTAAGCAAGGTTCATTTGCGTGAACGTGCATATGATGAAGATAATAACGAATATTTAAATACACAAGGTAAAAATGTTACAGTAGAACGTTTAATGCCAACTCCTTATACATTACAAGTAACAGCAGATATTTGGTCAACTAATACAGATCAAAAATTACAAATTATGGAGCAGATCCTAATGTTGTTTAATCCTAGTTTAGAGATTCAAACAACTGATAATTATATCGACTGGACTAGTTTAAGTGTAGTAAATCTAGATGGTGTTACTTGGAGTGGTAGAAGTATTCCAACAGGTACTGAAAGTGAGATTGACGTTGGAAGTTTACAATTTACAACTCCTATCTATATTAGTCCGCCTGCAAAAGTTAAAAAACTTGGAGTTATTACAAGTGTTATTATGAGCATCTTTAACGAAGACAACGGAACTATTGACTTAGGAGAATCAACTCCTGAGTTTAAACGATATAATGACGAACTTGCAGAACAACCTACACAGCCGGATAATAATCAACCTGCTACTAGAAAAGATACTGCTGGCCTTGCTATTACTGCGTATAATAATTATGATTTACTTGTAATGGGTAACGAAGCACAATTAATTTATAGAGGTGTAGTTGGTTCCACTCCGTGGACTGAATTGTTAGATTCATTACCAGGATCATTTACGTCTGGTGTGAGTCAACTACAACTTACAAGACAAGACATATCACAAAGTATTAATGGTACTGTTGCAATTAATCCTAATGATGATACTAAACTAGCAATTACTTGGGATAGTGATACTATTCCTAGTGACACGGTTATTGCAGGCTCAACTGGCGATAGAAATAAAATTGATTATATTATCGATCCAAAAACTTATAATCCATCAAATATTAAAAATCCAGGAGTAAGAATATTACTGTTAGGTAGTATCGGTGATGCTAGTAATGCTAGTGGTCCGGTTGCTTGGAAAAACACCGATAACACTGATCTTATTGCAGGCGAAAATGATATTATTGAATGGACAGGTTCGAAATGGGAAGTATTATTTGATTCAAGTACTGAAACAAATATCAAATACACTACTAACTTAAATACTGGAGTCCAATATAAATGGACTGGCAGTGAATGGGTTTTATCATTCGAAGGCGAATATCGAAACGGCACTTGGCGTATACAGTTTTAAATAACTATATATATGAGCCAGAAGATATCATGTAGTGGTGCATTATTTTATGCCCTTAACACAAAACGTTTTTTATTCTTACACCGTACTCAAAGTAAACAATCTCAAGTTTGGGGATTAGTAGGTGGTAGAAGTAATTCTGGCGAAACACCATTTGATGCTCTTACTAGAGAAATTTCCGAAGAAATAGGTCCTACACCTAAGTTTATAAAATCCATTCCCCTAGAAACATTTGTAAGCACAGACGAAAAGTTTAATTTCCATACATACCTTATAGTTGTTAAAGAAGAATTCTTACCAACTCTTAATATCGAACATGATGGGTATGCTTGGGCTAGTTTTGGAAAATGGCCAAAACCTTTACACCAAGGATTACGTAATACACTTCAAAATAAAACAAATATCACAAAACTAGAAACAGTATTCCAAGTTGTAAACCTATTAGAGACTTAATATATGATTAGAGTATATGGCGACATAATGCTAGATCGATGGATTTTTGGTAATGCTGATAGAATTAGTCCTGAAGCGCCTATTCCTATTTTAAAAGAAATAGAACAAACATATAGTATTGGCGGTGCCGGTAACTTAGCATTAAATATTTCTTCTATTAACGGAGATGTTAGTTTATATGGTGCATTATCCTGTGATAAAGAAGGATACAAGGCTATTGAGTTACTTGATGTAACTAATTTACATTCTAACCTTACAATGGATTCACCAATGACTACTACTAAAACAAGGCTAGTTGGTGATAACGGTCAGCAATTATTACGTTGGGATAGAGAAACTACATTTCATAGTACTGAAGGATTTAAAAGATTAGTAAATGATACTAAACAATCTGATATTGTTTGTGTTAGTGATTATGCAAAAGGTACTATTAATAAAAATACAGTAAAAGAATTACTTAAAAAGACTGATAAGGTTTTAGTTGATCCTAAACAAGAGCCTGAATTTTATAAAGGTGCTTTTTTAGTTAAACCGAATATGAAAGAATATGTATCTTGGTTTGGTACGTTTAGGAAAGAAATTGCATTACTTAAAATGCACGAGTATAACTGGAAAAATTTAGTAGTAACTGACGGAGCAAATGGTATTCATGTTCTTGATGAGAATAAAAATTATTTTCATTTTAAAGAACCGGTACACGAGGTGGCTGATGTTACTGGTGCAGGTGACACTGTACTATCTGTTATTGCATACGGCATTGAAAGAAATATGTCAATTGCTGAATGTTGTAAGATGGCTTGCTATGCCGCGGCAAGGACTGTTGAACGTAGAGGAGTTGTAGTTATTACTAAGGATGATTTAAAATCAAAATTAGTATGGACCAATGGAGTGTTTGACATATTACACGAAGGGCATTTTCAATTACTAAAGTTTGCAAAGTCTAAAGGACAATACTTAGTTGTTGGCATTAATAGTGATTCTAGTACAAAAAGATTAAAAGGCGAAAATCGTCCAATTAACAATCAGTTACAAAGACAAATAAATTTAAAATTATTACCGTGGGTAGATGAAGTTATCATTTTTGATGAGGACACTCCTATAAATGTAATAAAAAAATACAATCCGGACTTGATTATTAAGGGCGGAGACTATACAATAGAAACGGTAGTTGGACATGAAGAATATCCTGTTGAAATTTTTCCAACAGTAGAAGGAAATTCAACTACAAAAATAATAGAGAGTTTTAAATGAAAATTTTAGTTACAGGACATGAAGGATTTATTGGTAAAAATCTTTCTTCTTACTTACAACATAAAGGACATGATGTTGAAGGTTGGGAGTGGCAAGAAAACAAGTTTCCTGATGCTCAACAATATGATCGTATTATTCACTGCGGTGCTATTTCAAGTACTACTGAATCCGATGTTGAAAAGGTATTAAAACAAAATTATGAATGGACAATGAAACTTATTGAAATTTGTGATATGATGGGTACTAGTTTACAGTTTTCAAGTTCAGCAAGTGTGTATGGGCCTGGAGCAGATGGATTTCGTGAAACATCTAAATGCTTTCCACAAAGTCCTTATGCATGGAGCAAGTATCTTATTGATAGATGGGTTAATGATTTTAATGATGACTTTAAAATTAATATTCAAGGATTCCGTTATTTTAATGTATATGGAAATTATGAAGACCATAAAGGAGATCAAGCAAGTCCAATAACTAAGTTTACTAAACAAGCCAAAGAACGTGGTGTGATTACATTGTTTGAAAATAGTGAAAATTACTTGCGTGATTTTATTAGTGTACAGGATGTGTGTTTAGTGCATGAAAAAATGTTAGAAAAAGACGTAAATGGTATTTTTAACTTAGGTACTGGTACTGCAACATCATTCAAAGACATTGCGTTAACCATTGCTAAAAAATATGATGCTAGAATAGAATATATACCTATGCCTGAAAAATTAAAAAGTCAATATCAAGAGTACACCTGTGCTGATAACACAAAATTGCTTAATGTAATTGATCATTCTTTTATTAGACCAACGGAATGGATACATGAGTCAAAATAAATGTAAAGTTGAATGGTGGAGTGTAGTACCTGGTCTTACTAAAGTAGAACCGGTACAGTCTGCTACTAAGTTTCTGCCGTTATGGTTTAAAAATATGCCTAAATTTATTCAAGAGGATAATTTTAAAGACAAAGGCACATTAAAAAACTGTCCTGGTTTTGTTGATTATTATAAAAATGCTTATGTAGTTACTATGTGGTGTGATTTTCACCTGAAAGTAACGAAGAACGAGTTTGCATGGCATTCGAGTAATGAAGATTTTACTATGAGTTTACATTATGACGAACAGTTTAAAAACTATTTGCCAGAAAATGTGAAAGATAAGTTTTTATGTGTTGCGAAAACCGATTGTCCGTGGCGTGTACGCACAAGTCCGGGTTGGGCAATGATGCAATTACCGATGTTTTATGATTTTAATGAATATTTTGAATGTATGCCTGGTGTTACCCATACCGAATGGAGTCATCAGATCAATCAACAACTACTAATTAAAAAAGAAGGTGAATTTTTAATAGAAAAAGGTACACCTTTAGCAATGTACATTCCTATTAGACTTACTGAGTTAGAAACGACTGTACAAGACGAAGATCAAGAGAAGTATCGTGCTAGTTTTGTTAGTAATATGATCTTTCAAAGTAAGTTTCGTGGAGCATACAAAAATTTTATGAAAAAATGGAGTAAAGAATGAGTCGACTTGATGGTAAAGTTGAAAAAGGTTGGGGCTACGAGTTAATCTGGGCTACTAATGACAAGTACTGCGGAAAAATTATGGTATTTGAAAAAGCAGGTGCTAAATTTTCTATGCATTTTCATAAAGAGAAAGACGAAACCTGGTTTGTTAACCAAGGACGTTTTGAAGTTAAATGGATTGACACAAAAGATGCTGTATTATACAGCAAAGAATTGAAACCCGGGGATACTTGGCATAATCCACCACTACAACCGCACCAACTTATTGCGTTAGAACCAAATAGTTCTGTAAGTGAAGTAAGTACACCAGATTCAGTTGAAGACAACTACCGCATTATTCCAGGTGACAGTCAAAAAGATGTTATAAAGAAAAATAATCCGCCGCCGATGCCTACTTAGTCTTATTTTTAATCCAACGATAAGCCGCATAGGCTAATAATAGTACAACAATAGTACCAATACCATCTACCCACGATGTTTCGTTCATTGCTCTAATTAGATCTGCTGTGATTTCCATTATGCTTGTGCTTCCGACCAACGTAGTACAATGTTACTAATGATTGACGCACCCGATGTCTTATAAACGTTAATTGCTAATACGTCTGGACCATTCGGGAATGTACCTCTACCACCTAGTGTAGTATTAGTTAATTCCTTAATGAATGATAGATCAAGAGTTGATCTTTCTCCAGGCTGTGCAATGAATGAGAAGATAGTTTCGCCTGGTTGAGCAAACGGTGGTTGCACAAATTCAAATTCAATAGTTGTAGTACCTGCAGTAATAGCACTGTTATCTGAAGTTTGGTTAAATGTTACGCTATAATATTCTACATTATTATATTCACCAATACTAACTGTAGATACCTGTGTTCCTGCTGGGAATCTGCCATCACTTACGTTAGTACCTTGTGCTACACCAGCCGCATCAAAACTAGTTTTGTCAAAGAAGATGTTGTTAGTTGGTGCTTCTTTAAACGTTTTCTTAAATGTAATGGCTATTGATCCGGTTGTAACGTTTGTTTGACCATTGGAACTAAGATAAATTGGTCTAATTGTTCCTGAACTAGCCGAACTCGTTGTCCAAGAACCAACTTGTTGAATAGTAGTACCTGCTGGGAAGTTTCCTGGTGATTCTATTTCAATACCTACTTGGAATAAGGCTTGATTTGCCGCATAAAATGACTCTTGTACCCAGAAGAAGTTTCTTCCTGTACGCACAGCATTATCCCAATAGTCGTTATTATTTCTATATCCTCTATCAACACCTGTAACAGCGGCAGTAATCGGTGCCTGTGTAAGGACTAGTGATTGGGTTGGTATATCACCCGAGTTCCAGTTAGTAGAACCACCTGGTGCTACTTGTGCAAAACTAGGCTGTCCACCTTGTGCTAGTCCTGACAGTCCCTGCCAACCAACGTCCGCTGGGTTTAATGGATAGTTTTGTGGATTCAAAATACCTTCAATAACAATACCGCCCGTGTCTAACGCTACCGGTTGGTCTGTTGTAATCTCAAGACCTTCAAGTAGTAACTGTGCTCTGTTAAGTAGTTCTCTTTCACCCAAGTCTCCAACTAGTGCGTTAGATACTGACGGTGCTAGTCTAAGCAAGAATGATGTTGTTCTTGTTGTGCTAACTTGAACTCCAGTTGATTTGTATGAGAACAAGTATCCACGATCTGAGTCAAAGCCGCCGTCTGTAATAAACGCTGAACCCCAGTGTGAAATAACCGGTGACGCTGTATTACTAATTAATACAACTCCTGTATTTCGTGTATGTTGCGCCGCTGGTCCACCGCTATATGTTCTTGTAGCGCCTGATGCAAAGTTTGTCATTGTACTTGCTCGTGTACAACCTATTAAGTTTTTACCATCAACTCCAGTGAAACGTATCATTTCTGCATCAATATAAACTGTTCCGCCTTCTGGTGGAAAGAACGAAGCATCTACTAACGGAATAGTGTCAACTACTGCGTCAATATTTTGTGAAAGTTTACCACTTGGTCCTTCGTTAGTAATTTCGTAACGTACTGGCATATTACCTGTACGCATAAATGCTTCTGTGTTAATGTTTGAGTTTCTCATTCTGTGCATAAACACAAAGTTACCATCTGCACCACGTAGCATATAATCAATAAAACCAGCACCGTACCATGAATATTGAATACCTACCATCTGCATCTTACTGATATCAATGTTATATCCACTTGGTCCTGTTCCGTCACCTCTGTCTCTGTTAAAATCTTTTTGTTCTGTTTTCTTATCTCTTACTAAACAAATCTTACTTGAACGTACATTAGTAACACCACGGAAGTCAGGTGCAAGGTACATTGTTGTATTGTCAACAACCTGGGATACAACGTGAGTCATACCTTTAAGAACAATTCTATCACCTGCTTTTAGTTGTTCTCTAAATCTTGTTCCTGTTCCTGTACAAGTGTTAGAGTCAACATCGATATCAACAACACCTGCTAATTGTAAAGTAGCAGTTCTTTGTACAGCACTAAATTGTGTACCGTCATATTCAAAGAAGATACCGTTTTGATCATCAAATGCTCCTGAACGTACAGTTGCACCGTGAAACTTACTAATTGACACTTGACATTCCGAACTTAGTTCAGGAGTAACTGATCCTAGTGCATTTACAGCAATAATTTCAAATTCATTTTCGTCATTGACCGCTGATACAGTGTAAGTATCATTATATCCTACAGTGTCAACTCCGATAATACGAATTTGTCCGCCAACTTGTAACCCGTGTTCTGTTTCATCAGTAGTTACAGTGATTACAGATCCTGGTGATGTATTGCTTGCTGTAATATTAAGAATATTATAACTTGGAGCAAAAAGTGCACCAGTTGTGTACATAATACCTTTACCTGACTGATATCTAATATACTTTTTACTCTGTCTAATTGCTTGAGCACCGTGTTGTGGACCACCTGTTCCTAACTGAACACCACCATCATATGGTCTGTGGAGAAAGAACGAATCTGGTCTTGGATAAACTGCACCAATAATTGGTTGATCGTTTGCTGTTCCAGTATCAATAAATCCTGGTGATCTACATTGATATTCTAATTGTGTTAAACTAGGAACTGCTGTAGCACTGAACGGTCCAGCCGCTAAGTTATGAAGATTAGCACCATCATCAGATGATATAGTTACAGCAAAACTATCTCCAGGTACAAGACCATGAGGTGTTTGGAATGTAACTCTAATACTTGCTAATGCACTATAAGTAATAACTGTTGCTTGACTAATATTAGATGTTGTTTCCTCTGACATTGTTATAGAACTATAAAGATCTAATGTACTGCCTGGAACTGCTGTTCCGCTAATATCAATTCCTAAGAAATCACCTTCAGTAGATTCAACTGTACAACGAAGTGTTAAATCGTTTGTAGGAGTGTCGCCACCTAATTGATCACCTGGAATAATAATTCTATCACCAACTTTATATCCGCTACCGTTGTCGGTTGCATTAACAATAGAATAAGTTCCAGCATCTCTAGTTACACTAAAGACTGCATCTGCACCAGAGTTTGCATCGTTATCGCCAATTGCTCCAAGATATGTTCCTGATCCTGTAGCACCTGATCCTGTAAATGATATTCCTGTAATACCTCCATCATTTTGAATAGAAGTAATAGTAATAGCAATGTCGTTTTCTGGAACTGTGCCGCTAACTTGAGTACCTAAAATATTAATAACTTGATCAACACCATACCTTTGGCCTGCACCTTCAATATTAATTGTATAAGCGCCGCCACTTAGATCAATTTGGAATGTTGCTCCAGATCCAATTTGGTTAGTACCTGAAACATAACCATATGATCTTGTATTAATTGCTGTACCTGCTGTACTTACTCCAGTAATACCGCCGTTAACATCAACAGTAGTGATTGTAATTGTTAAGTTATTTGTTCCGTCAGCGCCACCAAGTTCTGATCCTAAAATTGTAAATGTTTCTGCCGCTAAGTATCCTGTACCTGGATTAGTTACTACTACTGAATAAACAGTACCGATACGTTGTACGTTAAAGTCAGCACCAAGACCTGATATAGTAGTTGATGTGTAAGGAGGAGATGAATAACTCACATCAGCGTCAACTGCTGTACCTGTAGTTGATACACTAGTAATAGAGCCGCCAGCCCCAACAGTTTCAACTTTAATAAATGCATCGTTGGTTACACTTTGTCCGCCAACATCAAAACCATCAATAACAATAATATCGCCAACTGTATATCCTGATGATGTATCAGGTGATGCTACACTTGCAGTATAAACGTTGTTAGTATATGTAATATCAAATACTGGATCAGTACCTTGTCCGCCAGCAAGTTGTCCATTAACTCCAAAGAATGTTCCTTCACCGTCAAATCCTGTACCGCTGAATGCGAATGAAACTATTTCTCCACCAGTGTCAACATCTTCAATAACAATACGTAAATCGTTTGTTGTATCTGTTCCGCCTAAACTTCCACCACTAATAACAATGTTATCACCGATTTTATAATCTTGTCCTGTATTTCCAAGTGATACTGCGTATACTCCACTTGTTCTAGTTACATCAAACGTAGCACCGTTACCAATTGTAGTATCATTTGTTCCAGTTAATCCTGAGTATAAAACTCTATTACCAACTAGTACTTGTGTAGTTGCTGAACTAATAGTTAAATCATTACCTACAACATTAGTAACAAAGGCCGCTGATCCGTCACCTCTATCTAATGCTGAACCAATTTCAACATCAGTTGCATCTTCAACAGATATTGTAAAACTTCCTTGTGGTGTATCAGCGGTAGTAACCGGAGTTGTAATAATATTTCCGTCGCCAGTGATACCAGTAACCTGAGAACCTACTGGAATTCCTCCGCCGGTTGCTTGTAGTGGAGCACCAAGACTTGGTGGTGTTCCTTGAATAGGTAATCTATTTTCTTCAGCATCAACTCCTAATGCAAGACTAAATGAGCCTGATGATCCTTGAGATGTAACTACAAAGCCTGCTGTATCTCCTTGGATTGCCGCACCTGTATAAAATGCCGCTTGTCTTAAAATTGTATAAAATGTTACTAACTGTGTTCCAGCGGCTGTGCCAACTTTTGCTTTTGCATAGTATGTAAATGTTGAATTATTAACAACAGTATTAACAATAAATGTACCTTCTGCACGACCGTTGCCTTTAACAGCGCCATCTAATCCTCTAATAGTAATAGGCTGTCCAGCAAGTACGCCATGTGGTCCAACCGTTATAACTGTAATTAATGATTGACCAATGCCTTCAGAGCCGTCTGACGCATCTGTAATAACACTTTGTACTGCGGTATCTGTTCCCGGAACTTCATATGTTGATGGATATCCACGCATCGTTCCAATTGCCTGCCATTTAGTAGGCTGTAATCCGTACTCAAAGTCAGCATCAAGCATCGATAGTGCATTTGCAACTCTTTGTCTTTCAATAGCATCAGTACCAAAATCATATGGTCTTGTTCTTAAATCACCTTGCTCAACAAAAATCTGAAGTGTATCTGTTTCAGAAAATACATTCGGCTTATCTTCAACTGGAAGAAAATCTAAACCTTTTTCAATTACTTCAGTAAGAATTGAAACAAGTGATGTAACTCTTGTGTTCCCACCAAGTTCACAATCTGCACCTAAGAAGTATTGTGTAGTTTCTGGAGTTCCTGTTTGCTTTGTTGGGTATACCGCTTTTGTTAGAATATAATTGTTAACCAAATCACGCATGAAGTTTTTAGCGGCAATTTCTTGTTCGCGTGTGCCGTCAATTTGAGGAGTAGGACCCTTCCAATATTTTGACGCTGTGGTTCTTACGTTTGCATTTCCACCATATTGCATATCAGCAATAATTGCGTCAATGTTAAATCCTGTATCTCTTTCACACTTAGCCGCATTATAGGTATATCCATCCCAGATACTTCCTACAGATGCATTTGCTACTTGATCTGCGATCCAAGCACGTACTTCGTCTTTAATAAACTCTTTGTTATTTGTAAGTAATGCTCTACAATTTGTAAGATATTCTTCGTTAGTAGTATCTATGTTGAATAATACTTGAGTAATTGTATCAGTAGTTTCAAGGAATTTTTGAAAGTAGAAATATGTAGGTGTGTATTCAACAGAATCATATGTATATTTTACGTCAGCGCCTTTAGATGGATCACTAAAGTTAAACAACACTTGATTTGTAGTTGTATTTGTAATTAATAATAGATTGTCTTGTGTTACTTTTGTTGGAAAAATTGCTCTACTAATTTCTGCACGATGGAAATCTGGCATTGCATCAGTGCCTTCAACAATAACTCTACCAATAGTATCTACTAATACTTTATTAACTTGACTTGATGCGCCTGATTCTGCAATATATTCACTATTAATAGTTTGTGTTGTTACAGCAGGACTTTGATTTGTTGTCCATGCTTCGTTAGTAAAAATGTAATTGTTAATTAACCAAGCACAAAAATTCTTTGCGGCTCTTTCTGGATTTCTATCTCCATCAATCTGAGGTATTGCTTTATCCCAATATGTTGATGCTAGATAACGTGCTTGTTCATTACCTTTATATCTTAAGTCGTATAATAATCCACCTGGCTGATCTGTAACACTATTATTCTTATCTCCACCAATTAGATTATAACGCATATCGCGTTCACACTTAGCATCACTATCATTTACATAGTTATAAAACACACTTCGCACACCATTAGCAACTGCTGAATCAAAAACGTGTGTTGAAGTATTTGATGAAATTCCAATAAAGAATGTAATAGTAGATGTTGTTGTTGATGTAATTAAAATCGGTGCATCAAAATATGGATCAGTTCCTGCATCGTTTGGTGCTCCTGAACCTCTTGGGTATGCGTGTGTGGTTGCATAATTGTCAAATCCACAAGTAAACACTAACGCACTTTCTTCAATAATAATTTGATCTCCTGGAACAAACGGATGACTAGGAATAGTCAGTGTCATTATTCCAGTTTGCGGATTATACGTTGCGTCTGTTGGAGTGTGCTGTGCGGCTTTTGCAATATTAGTATTAATATATGCACGAACTTCGTCAATGATAAATTCAACGTTGTTTTCAATTAACCAATATGCATTAGGATAGTAATTATCACTATAAGAAATTCCGTTATGGAAAATGTACTCATTAATTTTTCTTTTTGCCATCTCTTATTATACTCCTAATGCAATAGCCAACGCCGTTGCTGTATTATCTACGTACTGTTTGTTTGTTAAATGTTGACTAGTCACTGGTGCGTTTTTTCCTGTTGCTTGTGTAAATGTTGCCTCTTCTGGAGTAACATTTCCTATCACTGTACTATTTAACCCATTTTCTGCATTTAGGGCTAAGAATGAACCATCTCTTGGAATTGACTGACCTATTTCCATGTTATCGATAGATCCTGTTAGTCCAGATGATAGTGTTAAAATTCCTGTTCCTGTTGGTGCTATTGTTACACTTCTATTATCAGGAGTAATTGTAGTCGTATCTGTTACATCTAATGTAATTGCTTGGACGTACATATTACTTAATGTACCTGCTCCGCCAGGACTAATTGTAACAGTACCATACTGACCAGATGGTGCAATAGTAATTTCTGAATCTTGTCCTGTAAATGTTGCATCTCCAATAACATTTAAAGAACTAAAACTACCAACACCTGTAATAGTTGGATCTGCTGTTGTAATAACACCAAATATAGATCCATCACCTGTTCCATAGTATAATGTTTCAGGTGCTAAAGGTGGAACCTCGAAGAAAAATACACCATTAGTTTTTCCTTGTGCATCTTGTCCTTCTAGTGTTGAAACATCAGTATCGCTAACTTTATAACTAATTCCATTGTTATAATAAACTACTGGAGTTCCATTAATTGTAACTGCTGAATTTCCTGTTAGATCTTCTTGCCAAATATTCCATGTAAGATAATTAAAATTATTTAAGTTAAATGAATATGTTTCACCTCTAGTAAATTGTAATGGAGGATTTTGCCTAAGGACATCTGAACCTGGTGCAAATACGCCGTCCTGAGTATAAACTGCTTGATCGCCTGTTCCTAATTGATTAAAATATAATCTACCTTCAAGAACTACTTCTTCTTCCTCAATATAAGAAAGACTACGAACTGTAACATTACCGTTATCATCAACTGTAAAGCCTGGGCTTTTAAATCCATGCTCTGACTCGAAAGGGTTATAAGTTACTGCCATATGATGCTCCAATTACACATATTTATCTGCTCGTTAAGCAGGTACTAAAACATTTTGTGTTTGATAGTAATTGGCACTGAAAACTAGTTTCGCACCTCGTCCTGGTGCTGAATCATCGAGTGGTTTTGCATTAGCAATGATGTTAACATAACTGTCATTAACTGTTGCAGTTAAGTCGATAATTTGATTTCCAAGATTTGAACGTCCGTACACTACTAATTCAGCAGTACTAGGTCCAGCAACTACTAAACACTTGATAATTTCTTTTTGGAATGTTGAAAGATCTGCTACAATAGTATATTCTGCGGCACAAAAATCACCAACTAGCCAACGGTCGATTACCGTATCTTCTGTTATTTTTTTCCAAGGGCCGTGATAACTTATATTAGCGCCGTTTTTCATTAGCACTGTGTTCTTTAATCCCTTGCCGAAAAATTTACCGATATCAAACATTTTAGTCCTCTTTATAGTATTTATCGCTTATGAGGATTTAATTTTTAACTGTAATTAAGGTATCGTATTCAGGCAAATATAGGTACTCTACATCACTTTTTGCAAGCGTTCTAATAGCATCGTCAAGCGTTTCAACTAGCGGATCTCCGCCTAAATTAAAACTAGTATTAAACACCATAGGAATCCCAGTTTTTTCTTTAAATGCTTTAATTAGATTATAGTAGTGTGGGTTTTGTTTTTCATTCACTGTTTGGATACGACAAGTACCGTCTACGTGAATAATAGCAGGAATCTTTTCTTCAATTCCTGGCTGACAATTTACAGCATACATCATTGTAGGTGATGATTTCATACCACGTAAGTTAAACCATTCGTGTACATCTTCTTCAAGAATTGTACCTGCAAATGGACGGAAGTATTCACGGCGTTTAACTTTGTTTACATGATCTTTACCATCTGGATCTGTAGGATCATATAAGAAACTTCTATTACCTAAAGCACGTGGACCGTTCTCTGATCGTCCTTGAAAAATACTAACAATATTTCTTTCAGACAATAAATTAACAATATCTTCTTTAGTAACACTACGTACTTCTGCTTCATACCGATCGGCTGTTTCTTTAATCTCTTCATCTGAATAACAATATGCAGGGCCGTTATATAACGTATCTCTTTGAGATAATACTGTTGAGTCATTAGTAACTAATCTATGTTGTAATAGTGCCGCGCCCATTGCTGTGCCCGCATCATTTGATACTGGCTCTACATATAAATTAATACCTTCGTCTTTTAGTTCTTCTAAATACCAATAATTTGCAACACAGTTAAGTCCGTAACCACCGCTTAGTACAACATTTTTCTTACCACTCATTGCAACTGCTTTTCTAATTAAATCTGCAACTTGTTTTTGTGTTTGTGTTTGCACAGCATATGCCATGTCTCTTCTGTTATCCAACTTAGTAACATCTTCGTCTTGGCCTTGACGATCTCTAAGTATTTCAAAATAATTACGATTAACATGAGCACCGTTAGGATACGTTGGAATAATTACATTTCTGTTTGACAATGCACTTGTTTGATTACTTGTAAACAACTGTGGAATATTGTCATTAGTATCACCATATGGAAATAGTCCCATAGTTTTTCCTGCTTCAATAAAACTAAAGCCACAGTATTCAGTTACTGCTTCATATGTTTTTACAATACCTGCTGTTTCACTAATAACAATTTGAGGAATAGTATGACCTTCTTCTCCGAAGAATCCACCATTAAACTCTTTAAACTCTCCGCCAACCAATGGTCCTCTTGTTCCTAAATGTTTATATAAAGTTTTAAAGTTTCCTGGAAATTCACAATCAATAATACTTTCTGTTTCCCATAACGTAGTTGGAGGATTATATTCACCTTCTAATTGTGCTTCAAAGAATGTACCTGCACCGTCAACTATAAGAGCAACTGCTTCTTCAAATCCTGAATTATAAAACCCTAATGCCGCGTGTAATTTATGATGGAAATAACTGTAATCAATTACTTGAGGATGTTTAGGAAGTAGTTTAGGATCTCTATCAATTAAACCAAGTTTACGTGCAAGACCGGTATAGATATCGTCGCCAGTGAAATCTACTTTTCCTGCTGTTGCTTCTAAACTTTGTGTATGTGCTACTACTAGATAATCTAACTTGTCTGTATATTCAAGAATTTTGATCATAGATGCAAGAGGTCCGCCATCATACTTGTGTCTACTCAATCGTTCTTCTTCAATAGAAAAAATTAATTCTCCATCTTTTAAAAGACAAACACCTGCGTTGTGTCCTCTTGCTATTCCAGCAATCCAAATTGGTGGTTTTTTCATATTAAAATCCTATATATCCTACGTGTCTATAATCAACTATATTTTCTAGTATCTCTTCTTCAAACGAAATAAGATCGCGACACTTATCTTTTAGTTCATCTAGTTTTTTTACTGTACTATATTGTTTATCGTTATTTTCATTAGTAATGCCTAAACTTGGACGGAGAATTTGATTAAGATACTCCCAATGTTGCCAATGACTAGGGTGCATTTCTGTCCAAGTAGTATCTGTTTTTGGATCCCAGAATTTATAGTTTTTTTCTGGAATGTTCCAAGCAAATAATCCTAATGGTTTTATAAAGTTTTTATGATTCAATATATTATTATATACTTTTAATTGCTCGTTGTCAATAAAAATATCTGCTGTTTCCTGTGTTTTTTCTCCATAGTCCGGAGCATCAGGCATATCAGTTCCTAGTTTATTCATATTACTAATAGAAAGCATACGCCAAGTACAACCTGTACTTTCCAAAAGCCCTTGAGCAAGGGCAATATTATTCATTCCGTGTACAAAAAAACTATCTTCATCCCAAAATGTTTGAATCCAATGATTATCATAACACACTTCTCGATTCATATAATTAAAAATACTGCCTTTAGTTTTCCAACCTATTTCATCAGTATTTCTAATAGAATCTCCTCGCTTGCCTTTAAACTCTACAGTTCTAAATGTATGCCAATCGTTGCGTGTATGAGTACTCCATTGTACAATTACAACATCGTCTTTTGTAAATTTATTTTTAGCATGACATTCTGCTATTCTTTGTGATATTGCTCTATTACCTAATCCTGGAAATCCCCAATTTTCATAATGGTCAAATTCGTAGCCGAGAAAGTCTGCATATGTTGGCCAAGAATACATTGTAAAACTACAACCAAATACAAATAATCTTTTCATTAAAAACCTCTATAAACTGGTTTGAAATCTATATTGTTATAGATTGCTTCTTGGAATTCTAGGAATTCATTATGCTCTTTTTTTAAATCTCTAATTTTATCACTAACATTATTTTTATAAAATGTTAAATCTAAATCTAAATTTAAACTAGGATCTATAACATCTTTTACATAGTAATAATGCTGTTTATGACTAGGATGAACTTCTAACCATGTGCCTTGGTTATTTTGAAATTCATAACTGTCAGCACCGTTATTCCAACTATATGTTCCAATTGGTGTTACCCAGTTTTCATGTTCTAACACAGATCTATATACTTCAAATTCAGGTTTAGATTTAAAAATATCGTCTTTATCTGAAATATTTTCATCTTGTGCATTAGGAATATCTGTACACATCTTTTGAAAATCACCAATACTAGTCATACGCCAAGTACACCCTGTACTTTCTAATAGTCCTTGTGTTAGTAGCATATCGTTTAGGCTATACATCATATAACTGTGTTCGTCCCAAAAGGTATTAACCCAATGATTGTTATAAACGTATTGTCTATTACTAACATTAAAAATACTTCCTTGTGTTTTCCATCCAATATTTGAATTATTTCTGAACCATACGTGTAAGAAACTATCAGGATTAAACTGCATAGGAGAAAACGTATGCCAGTCGTTTCTAATATGAGTACTCCATTGTACTAATACTACATCATTCTTTGTGAAATTATTTTTTACATGACATTCTGCAATACGTTCAGCAATCGCACGATTGCCTAATCCTGGAAACGCCCAGTTTTCGTAATGTTCAAAATGATTACCTAGAATATCTGCATACGTTGGCCACGCATACATAGTAAAACTGCATCCAAAAGTAAAGAGTCTACTTTTTCGTTTTGTTGGCTTCTGCATTTTTTCCTGTTTTAATCATGTTATTAACAGATTCAAGAATGATATCTTCAATTTTTTCATTCATATGCATAATACCTTCGTTAGTTCTATCAGACCATTCGTCCATTGTAATTCTAATAGGACTATAAACTCTTGCGCCTTCTCCCATATCTAAAATATCATGTTTTTCTTCATTTGGATATGAAATATTTTCTTTAAAAGTAGATCCAACAACAACTGTTGCTGTCTTTTCAAGAGCATATGCAATATGTTGACCAACACTATCACAACCTAAGAAGTGATCAGCGGCATTGATAATTCCACACCAAAATCTAAGTTCAATATTTTGTGGAATTGCAACAGGTTGTTTAACACCGTGCTTATTAAATTCAATGCCAATTTCGCTCATAAAAATTACACCGTATTTTTTGCTAAGTTTATCAACAATATTAATTACGTTGTCTGCTTCGAAACTTCGACCACTTGGATCAACAATCATTCCATTTTCGTGAATTGTTCCTCTGCCAAATGGTTGAAATACAATTACTTTATCTTTACCAGTCTTTTCTTTTACTTCAGAAACTAATTTTTGTCCTGTCATTATCTCCTGAGCATTTAATTTAAGAGTAGGCTTAGATAGATCTCTTACACCCTTTTTATTAATTTCAATATCATAGCACTGAGATAAACTTGCTTGTTGGTTGTAATATTCAAATACTCGATATGGTTCAGGTGTAACTAAATTCATATGTTTTAATTTGTCTTCGAACAAATTCTTATGCCAATGATCGTATGCTTTTTTGTGAAGTACAGGATGACCTTTATACAGTTCAGTGCCTCCTTCACAAACTAAAATAAAATCATCGTTTGGATTTTCTTCGTGATATTTTTCAAGGGCTGGAATAGAGCAAAGTACTCTACCGGCTCCGCCGTTAATAAAAAAGGCTGTGTTTCTGTTTGACATTAGTTTTGTTCCTTTGTTTCAAATACTTATTATGTGTTTAAGTTTTCACCTTCAGGTTTGAAATAATCCCAATAAAAGTGTTGTTGTTCTGTTCGTGGCACTTGTACTACCCATTCACCGTTTACTACTACTCCGCTCGGAGAACTTGTAGGCAGTTGCCTATTTTCTCCAAATTTATCACAACAACTATCAACAGTTATAATAGGAATATTATATTGTAAACTCATCATTCTAAGATGGATATCATGCCATTCCATCCAAATACTGTCCTGACTATTTCCTCTATCTCCGTTAGTACTGTGTAATATAAGGTCTACTTGATGTATACTTGCCATTAATGGTAAACTAGGCGCATTAAATCTAAAGCCGTTGCCCCATAGATCATTACAAATCATTCCTGTAGTTCTTATACCATCAAGGTAGTGTGTTTTTGTGGTTCCTGGAGGATCTGCTAATACTTGATCCCAACTGTGATGTGGACTATCTTCTCCACCGACAATGTACTGCTTGTTAGTTGCTCCTAATAATTCGCCTTGATTATCATAGTATCTAATTTGATTTCTTCTAATTGTGCCTCGGTGTTCTATATCAACCCATAGTGTTCCTAGTGCAATTCCCATGTTCTTTTTATTTGCGTATGTAACAATATCATATGTTGCTTTAGCAATATCAGCCATTCCGTTTTCTGGAATAAGATCAAAGTTGGGAAAGTAACCTGATAGTGATCCTTCAGGTGTAAGAATCCAGTTGCAATTATTATCTGAGGCCCAGTCAATGGCCTTCATAATTGATTTTTTATTTTCTTCTAGATTTTGCGTTACGGGTAGTTGAGCACCCGCGAATCTTACTTTATTGCTCATGCAATTATTTAAGTAAGCAGGTGCTGATTATGTTTAATTGTGACTTATGCAGTGCCGCAAGGTGAACGTGGAGTATCTACTTTCCAAGCCGCATAACGCTGACATTTGTGTACTCTAAATGTAGCATCTGCACCAGCATTTGCGCCGTCTGTAACTGCTTCATATGTGTATGGAGCATTAGCAAACTCTTTTGCTGATCTACCTACAATAATATCATTACCGTCATTAATTGCTTGATTATCACTTAATGATAGTGCTGTAATTTCACCACTTGCTCCAACTGTTTTAACAGTAGCAACTAGTTCATCTGCAACAATATAATCGTCTAGATTAGAAGCCGCAAATTTAATCTTATCTCCAACTTCATATCCTGTACCGGAAGTAGTAATTTCAACATCAAAACTATCACCGTAAAGTACTGGCATATCGCGTAATATTTGTCTGAAAGTATTCCATTCTTCTTGTAACGAAGCCGGCATATCTGTGTTTACTTTGTCATCACTCCAGCCTAATAATGTTGTTCTATGTCTACGTAGATGAGGCCATTTAATGTGTGGTTGTTTCCAAGGATAATGTGGTACACCGCCCTTAGTTGAACTTGCTACTTTGACAAACTCATTGTTAGAATTACATTCAATATCAAATTTTTCGTATGTATGATCAGGTGGTGGATCCATATATGTAAGATAAGTTACACCATTAGGAAGTTCTTCTGAAACTAATTCATGTTCTTCATCGTCACAATCACATTCCATTAATGAACAAATAATAGGATTTTCTTCACAATCAACTAATACTTTACGAAGACCTAAAGGCGCTGGAACGTCCATGCCTTCTTCTTCTTCCATATGCGCTCTAGGTGCAATTTTGTTTGTTACATTATCAATAAAAACCCATAATGCTGGAGGACCCTCATACGTATGGGTTCCTTGTAATTGTTGTTCATCAATCTGCCCCAAATATTCATCTGGTTTAGGATAGTTAAATTGTTTTCTAATAATTGTCATTTTTATCCTTACCTCTTAGTAGTATACAACGTATACTAGTCCGCCTGCTCCTGGTGATCCGCAACAACACACTTCACTAAATGATTGTGCTGACATACCGCCACCGCCTGGGAATAAACCAAAACCTTCTGATCCGCCCCATAAACAACAGCCATTTGGACCGTTTCTCATTCCGCCGCGTCCTGGAGGATCGCCAACGAACATATTTCCTCTATCATGACAGTATTGACTTAACTGTGATGTTGATTGTGTAGCACCAACGCCAAAGTCCATACCGGAGAAACCGTGTACACAGTATCTCATTCTACAACATGAATAACAGTTGTTATACATAAAACATTCTGTACGTAAAACTCTTCCTCCACACGCTCTTGCACACCAGTCACCTGATCTACATACATATGAATCATAACCTTGTTGACAGTTTCCTTTTTGTCTACAGCAAGTCGACCCTGCCGCACAAATTGTATATTGCTGACCGCCTGATACTTCTGCCGCTTTTTGTCCATAACTTCCACCGGAAGATGGATAACCTTGTTGACAACAACAAGCGCCGTCTCCAGACGCTCCTCCGCCCCAAATTTCAAATGTTGCATATGCAACGCCTGCTGGTACTGTCCATAAACAACATCTTCCGCCATTATTTGGAGTTGTCGTACTTGTATTATAGACTGCGATCTCTCTAGGAACTGCTTTAGGATCGTCGTATCCGAATAAAAAATCTCTTAATGTTGACATACTACTATTTACTCCTTATGTTGACGTATAGTAAACTGTTACTAATCCGCCCATTCCTTTCGCTCCGCAATAACATACTTCATCATGTGTTACTCCTGATGCGCCGCCGCCTCCTGGAAACACACCGTGATCTCCTTGGTCTTGACCATGTGATCTATAACATCCTGAACGTGACATTCTTGTTGAACCTGTAAAAGGCGCACTTGGTATAAACTGGTGCATATCTGATGCACAGTGAGCAGATCCATGTCCGCCTCCTGTTGTACCACACATTGCTAATGTAGCACCGTTAACACATCCGCAGTTAAACATTTGACACCCGCTGTATGAACAACTTTGGCTAAACCAACATTTAGAAGCCGCTTCTGCTCCACCTGATGAACACATACAAAATCCGCTTGGCCCGCATACCCAACTTGGAAATCCTCTACAACTGTAACATCTTGAGTGACAGCAAGTTGAGCCACCTGCACAGATCGTAAATGCATCTCCGTTATTAACTTCAATAATTCTTCTACCATAAGACCCTGATCCACCGGACCATCCTTGTTGGCAACAACATACGCCTGCACCTGGACCTCCGCCACCCCAAACTTCAAAAGCCGCCCACGAAGCACCTGCTGGTACTGTCCATAAGCAACACTGGCCGCCGTTGTTTTGAGTTGTAATATTTGTATTATAAACTCGTAAACTTCTTAACGGTGTTGATCCGCTTGAAGAAGTTCCGTATTGTAATAAGGATCTTAAACTAGACATTTTATTCGTCGTCCTCTATTGGTAAAATATTTGCACCTGGCTCAACTGGAAAGTTAATCATGTACGCTGGTAACTCTGAATCAGTGCCATGTCCAAACAATGCTGGTAAATCTCTTAACTTCTGTCTATAGTCTAACCAAAGTTGCTTAGTTGCCTCTGGCATATCGTCAGCAATTTTACTATCAGACGCAGTTAACATATTATTTCTTACAATGATTAATTGTTCCCATGATGTCCATGGTTGTTTCCAAGACATAGTCCATGTACCACCACTATAAGTTGTACCGTCTTCGCTTAATATACCGTCTAGATTGTAAGTACACTCATCTAATTCATAAGTGTGATCAACATCCGTTGGGTCTGGTCTTTCGTAAGTAGTGCCATCTGGCAAATCAACAACTAAATTTGTTTGACCTTGTACAACATCCCATTCAACTTTTGCATCAAATAGTGAGCAAAGTTTAGGATCTGCCGCACAGTCAATCATTACTTTGTATTGACCTTCTGGTACAGGAAAGTCTGCACCGTTTTCTTCTTCTGTTAACACAAGTCTTGCTGTATCTGAACGACTTGTATCTTTATCAATGAATACCCAAATTTTATCTGGCCCGTTATAAGTGGCAGTTGCGGTGTTACCATCGTTATTTGTCTGGGCTAGATAGTCATCAGGTACATCATATGTAAACGTTGTTTCTATAATTGTGTTACTTGGCATATGTTTTCTCCGTTTTCCTTTTAACTATAACTAACTTTTACCGCGCCAGCATTGCCCCAGCCACCCCAACAACAAGGTTCGCCGCAAGCCGCTCCGCCTGGTCCGCCACCACCTGGGAACATCGCTAAACAGCCAAAACAAGAACCTGTGTTGGTAAAGTTACCAGCACACCAATCTCTTGATCTTCTTGCTACGCTAAACATTCCGGAACCTGTTACAAAGTTCCACATTTGGTTGTGACAATATTGACTTCTTTTTGAACTTCCTGAAATTTGTGGAAGTCCCCAATCGCCTGTTCCGCATTGCCATACAAAACTTGGATGACAAGTGTATGCATCTGTGAAACAACACGCTTTACCTGCACAGCCACCTGGTGCACAAGTAGTTGGAATACTAGATCCTGTTACAAAACTAGGATACCCGTCTCCTCCAATACATCCGAAACAGCAACATACTGTTGAACCGCCTGCACAGATTGTATATTGGCAACCTGCAACTGTTTGAATAGTTCTAATACCGTAAGAACCGCCAGCCGCTGGTCTATTTGGAAACTGACAACAACAAGCGCCATGGCCTCCACCTCCGCCGCCCCACATTTCAAATGTTACGTTAACAGTATTAGCAGGTACAGTCCATAGACAACATCTTCCACCGTTACCAATGTTATCATTTTGCTGGTATACCCAAAACTGTCTTTGAACACCTGATTTTGCTGGTTCAACGTCGCTAAGTAAACTTCTAAGTGATGCCATAATTCTAGTTCCCTATCTTATGTACCTGAAATAATCCAACCGTAAGTTGCACCTGTATAAACAAGTGTAACTGCTACGTTATCAATATCTAGTGTTAAATCTTCTGCTCTATTCTGGATTTTTGCGCCGTTACGTGCTACTGTTACATTAGACGAACTAAATGCACCCGTAACGTCAATAATTTGTACTGTGTCGTTTTCTAACAAACTTGTGTTAAGAGGAAGCGTAATTGTAATGCCTCCTGATGTACACAATACTCTATCATTGACTTCGGCCGCATAACTCGATCCTGTAGTTCTTAATACAGTACCAGCGGTTCCAGTTGTAGTAATATATCTTCCCATTGTTTTATCCTTCTATTGTATTTATGCCGATGTCTCAATACCGAACGCTACAGCACTTACGTTGCCTGAACTTGAACGTACAACCAACTTTTTGCCAGCGTCCATGACGATACCGGATCTCTCTAGTACACCGTGGGCTAATACTTCTGCTTCCCACTCAATGTATTCTGCTCCTATAGGAGTATCAGCGGATGCCACTGCTACTTGGACTCCAATTGCTTGGTTTCCCCTATTACACACCGACAATGTTACAACTGCATAGTTATCAGTTGGCACAGTATATACGGTGGTATTAGTAGCCGCTGTTAAATCGCTTGCTCCCAATCTTCCTGATGCCATAATTTATTCTCCTTTATCCCATTAAAAACATATTTAGCGCCACAGGTGCTCCATCAATTCCAGCGCGGAAGTTGAATTGAGCATCAACGTTAATTGGCACTACTGTAGTTGTAGTAATCTCCTGGCCGGAAATTTGTACAAGACCAGCAATAATCTGGTTAACGTTAAGAGTACTCGCACCACCACCAATCTGTGACGTGATATATGTTTTAATTGCTCTTTGTGTTGGCACAATACTGTCGCTATTTGCGGAGAATGTACCGTCGGTGCTAAACTCGTTAATTGTTGCGCCTGTATTACCAAGAGCAATATCACCGAGTTGTAATTCTTGCAATCCTGAAATGTTAAATGCATCAGCATTTAGGGTTGCAATACCAGTCGACTGTTCAACGTTGAACAATCCACCAACCCTAAAGTTACCATCTTGGTCAGTTGAAGTGTAAAACACTCTACCGCCACCACCTTCAACAGTTTCGTTATCTGGTTGTGGATCCTGTAATGGAACATTAGGATAATTTGTGTTAGTAAAATCACCAGTACCAATGTCTAAGAAGTCGTGTCCTGTTAGACGTACTTGTGAATATCTAATTCTTACTTCTGAACTTTCAGAGTGTTGTGGTGCAGTATCAACTGGAACATCTGGTGATACTTGCAACTGTGCTGAGTATGGTCCGTTACCTCTTAAGTTAGTAACAGCAACTAATTTATAGAATACATTTGATTGATTATTAAATTCAATATTTGACCCTGCTCTTGGAACTGCTCTCATACCAGTCATTTGAATATACTTGCCTGGCTGGAATCTATCCATAAATCCGCCGCCATATTTTACTTTACCGTTAGCATTCCATGATGGCTCTGCACTAGTATCAACTGGAACAGATAATAATGGATCTTCGTATAATTCAAAGTTATTTGCATCAACAACTTTTACATAAAAGTCAGTTGGGTCAAAGAATTTAACCATACCTAATACTTCACTAATATTAACTTTTGTGCCATCAATAGTAATACCGTGTCCTAACGAAACATTAACAACTGCTGGACTTGCTTGTGTTATGCCTGTTACTAAAACTTCTTGTTGTAAAGCAGTAATAGTTGCAGTAGCAGTTTCAAATCCGCTACCTCTACCAGCGTTTGTTGCTCCAGCAAATGTTGGCTGTGCAAGTACTCCGTCTGCAATTCTAACTTGTAGTGGAGCATCTAATGTATTGTTTGGATCTGTAATAGTAAATGTTATATTTTCATCGTAACCTTGTCCTGGTTCAATAATTTTAACTTCTGCAATTTTACTATCAGCAACTCTAACTCTACCTAATGCTCTAATAGATGTACTTGAACCGTCTCCAGCCGGAGTTGAAAATTCAATTCTTGGTTCAATTTGATAAGTTGTTGTACTGTCAAGTAAACTTAAAATTGGCTCACCTAAAATATGATCCCAACCTGGAGAACCATCTGAATATTTTCTTACTGTTGCTTGTTTTGTACCTGCGTTGTATGTATCAATGTATGCATACTGGCCTGCACCTAATCCTGCTTCAATCCAAATTGCCATTCCTGCTAATGCACCTGATGAATTTGTATCAGTATTTGAAATTGTAATGCTTGTTGCATTACCAATCTGTGCCGCGTTTCCAACTGTTAAGTAATCGTCTCCGCCATATTCATCGTTAGTATTAAGAAGTCTTACTTCCATAACACCTGCGGTTCTTGTTACTGGAGTAACAGTTCCTAAACCAAATCCGTCTCCACCGATTGAAATAACTGCGTTACCGCCATTTAGATCATATTCTCTACCAGCGTTAGTATACTCAAGTGCTAAAATTCTATCACCATCTGTTAAAATATTACTAACAACTGCTTGTTGTGCTTTATTATCTACGTAAGCAATAATTGGAACTTCAGTTGCATCAACACCTTCAGCAACACAACCAAATGTACCGTATGATGAGTTACCGTTTGTAGCACGAATCTTACCACCGTTCTCTGCTAGGTAACCAATGTGTCCATAGTATGAGAACACCGAAACAAGTTCTGTTCTACCTAAGTTAGTACACCATACACCAATACCATCACTTAGTACCTGTGTAAAGTCGTTAGCAACAACAGAGTCGTTACCACCTGCGTGTAAATCGCCGTCAATTTTTAATCCAATACAAGCAGTACCAAATGTAGTTACGTTTTGTACATAACATGATTTATTTTTAACCCATACTTCTGTATGTGCTGGACCCCAGCCTGGATCAAGTGAAACATAAGCCCCTGCTGTTGGACGTCTTGTTCCATAAAGATTAGGACTGCTTAGTGTTCCAGTTAATCCAATAAGTGTACAGTTTCTTAAACCTGTACCATTACGTACAAAGAACATATGTTTGTCAGTTGAACCACCTACAGCATTAATATATTGTTCTGCCGCTCTTAGTGCTCTATAACGTCCTGTATAAATTAAGTCATTTTGAATTGCTTCAATATATCTACGAACATCTCTTTTACATGATGCTTGTTTTGCCGCATCAAAATCTACATATCCTGGATATGTATTAATGATATAGTTTGTAACATCTTCAGCAATAAACTCTTTATTTTCTTCTAGTCTTAAAACAGCGTCAGTATATCCTGCTGTTTTAACCGGAGTGTTTACTCCTGATTGTGCAACATCACTTCCAACTGCATTAATAGCAAAATCAATTTTATTCTTAATGTCTGTAGCAATCGCCGCCGCTTCTGTTCCTGCCGCGCCTGAGCCTGCCGGTAAAGCAACATCTTGATCTAACGGATTATTAGTTGCTTTTGTAATTGGTGTGTTTGTAATAATGTCATCAATAATACTAGCCATATGAGTAATGCCTGCTAGTGAGTATGGAGTATCACTTGAATCAACTAATGAACCTGCAGGTGAAACTTTTGAAGAACGTAGTTCGTCTCCAACTACTGCACAACTTTCTGGGATTACCATTGGTAATACTTCAGTAAATGTACCTGTTTTCATAAACAGCGTGTCGTTAGCAACAATCTCTGCTGGAACACTATTAGTGTTTCCTGCTGTTAGTGCCGCTGATGCAATCGTTCTTAAGTTTACTAAAATTGCTTGTGCTTCTGGCTCTTCAACTATAGAAGAATCTGTAATTTGTAATGTTGGATTGGCAACACTTCTTAAAACCTGATAATCAGTTGCTGGTGTATCTTGTGTAATAACATCATCAATTAATGCAGTAACAAATGTTAGTGCCGCTGAGAATTCAGCAGTAATACCATCATTAGATACATAATACTGATCAGCCGCACTATCAAAGTATGCTAGAGTTTCTTGTCTAGTCATTCTATTACCACCATGTGATAAATCCCAAACAAGTGCATCAACAAATGTACCTATGTCTCTACGCCAGTTTGCCGCAGTGTATGTAAATGAACCTGTAAACGGAGCACTTGAATTAATTACTTGTGTGTCAACCCAACTTAAAGTTTCATCTTGAATAAATGCTTTATTTCTTTTTAACAATTGAGTTGCATATGGTTTTCTTGCGCCTTTTTCAATTTGTTGTAAACCAAAATTTACAGTTTTAAAAGGTTTATCAAGTGTAACACCAGCCGCCGGAACGTTTAAATCTTCACCGTTTGGTGATGTATAATAAACAGCGTCTAATTGTCCAAAGTATGCCCATTCTGGATCAGTTCCTGATGAGTTAACTTTTAATACTTGACCTGGAGAACCAATTGGTAATCTTGTTGGTCCTGCTCCACTGTAGTAAACAAGGTCACCACGTGTTGTTAAGTTACCAACTTCAGCGCCGCCTGATAATAAATTCCAATAGTTACCATTAGTATCTTGGTCTGGTCTATTTTGTCCTGCACCAACTTCTTCTGATGTATGTGGCGCAATACAAACATAAGAGTTAACATCGTTAATGCCTCTAACAACATCACCTTTGTCGTAGTAAACATTGTCAACCCATGCACCTTTCCAATATAAACCTTCGTTAAGTTTATCCCAGTAAACTGCATCCGGTGGTCTATTACCTGTTCCGTCAGCAAGTGCAATATAAGTCCAACCGCCTAAACGAATAACATCGCCAATCTTGTATGCATAGTTGTTGTCATAGTCGCCGCGGAATGTAAATCCTGTTGTAAATAAATCCCATTCAGTTCCATTATTAAAAGGAACTTGATTAAAGTTGTTTGTAATTGATATGTAAGAATAACCACCATAGGTTACAACATCGCCTGGCTGATAGTTTACATTGTTCTGCCAACTATCTTCAAATTCTAATCCTGGTACAAAAATTGCCCAGTTGCTTTCATCAGCCGCAAGTGTTGCACCCGATGTATGATATGTTGTACAAATCCAGATATCCGAACCATACTTAACAACATCATTATTTTTATAACGTGTTGACGCAGTCCAGTTACCTAAGTATACAATACCTTTGTGTACATAATCCCACTTTGCTTGATCGGCTTCTAAGCCTAATGCATCAGTTGCCGCGGCAGTGTGTCCTGTATTACAAATATATACTTGACCGCCATAACGTACAACGTCACCTGCTGTATAACGTGATGTTGCAGTCCACACATTCTGCCAATTTTGTCCGTGTGCAAAAACATCCCATTTAGTTTCATCTAATTCTAAGCCATCTGTAACATCAGCGGCTGATGTATGTTCTTGAGTACACAAATACATAACGCCGCCATAGCGTACAACATCATTAATTTTGTAACGAGTAGCAACTCCCCAAGCACCTTGCCAGTTAAAGCCTTCTGAAAATAGATCCCATTTAGTTTGATCTAATTCTAATCCATCTGTTTCAGTTGATGCTGATGTATGGCCTGTATTACAAATGTATAGTAAACCGCCGTACTTGACAATATCATTAGGTTTAAAGACTGTTGAAAGTGCCCAATCGCCCTTCCATTCAGTACCGTCTGCTAATAAGTCAAAGTTTGAAATGTCTGTTGTAAAAGCGTTAGAACTAATATGGCCTGTATTAACGATATATGTACGTCCGCCGTATCTTACAACGTCATCTTTATAATATTCTTTAGAAGATGTCCATGCACCTTTCCAAATAAATCTAATTCTACCTAGTTTAAACTCAGCCATTTTTGCTTCCTAACAATGTGTTAATACTATTTATCATATCTATTATTTCCCTGCTCCCATCTCCTGCGGGGTTGGAGCATCTCCCTCATCTATTAATCCGAAGTTAGTTCCACCTGCAAAATATGCCATTGCCGCCATATCACCGTCTACTGGTTTGCGGAAATTCATTTGCGTATTAATATTAATTTTTCTGTTTGCATCTGAACTAATTCTTCTTCCTTGTATTCTAACTTCACCTGAAATTACAGCGTTTACGTTAACGTTTGTACCACCACCGCTAATTCTACTGTCAACATATCCAGCGATTGCTCGTTGTGTTGGTATAATTTCGTTACTATTTGCCGCAAATGTCGGATCTGTACTGAATTCTCTAATAACTGCGTTAGTTCCACCAAGTGTAACACCACCTAAACGTAGTTCGCTTAGACCATCTAATTCAAAATATGAAGCATTTAATGAAACAATACCTGTTGCTTGCTCAACTTTAAACAATTCACCAACTCTAAAGTTACCATCTTGGTCAGTTGAAGTATAGAATACTCGTCCACCGCCTGCATTATCAGTTTCTTGGAACTCTCGTATATCATATCCTTCAATCGGTGTTAACAATGGATACTGCGAAGTATATAAGTTACCTTTACCAATTTCTAAGAAGTCGTGTCCTGTTAGACGTACCTGTGAATATTGTTGTCTAATAGTTAAATTAGTTTCGTGTTCTGGTGATTCTGCTCTATCTAAACTTGGACTAATAGTTAATGTTGCTTCGAAATTACCTTCTGTACCAGTTAAATCTTTTACACCTTGAACAGCATAAAACTGATCATTAATTCCGTCAATGTACAAGTTATCACCAGGTCCTGGTTCACGTGTTAAGTTTTTAACAACTAAACTTGTTCCTAATTGATACAAATCTGCATAACCGTCACCAGTAATTGTAACTCCAATATTAATGTATCCTGTTCCTCTATTTGTAAACTCAATTTGGCCAACTGTTCCGTTTTTCATTCTAACGTCATAGTTTACATTAGTAGTTGCATCAGGATCAATTATTGATAATGTTGGAGGATTTTGACCGTATCCACTTCCTGGTTCTTGAATGTAAAACTCTGTGATTCTACTTCCATCAATCTTACAAGTTGCTCTTGCTGTTGCACCAGTTTTAATTGTTTCAATTGATGAAACGGTATCTGCTGTGTATGGATAAAATATTGGACCATCGTCGGTTACACCATAACCCATACCAACGTATGTGCCGCCGGCAGTTGTTTTATCAGTCCAAAATACTCCGTCATCTGATTGAACAATACTTCCGCTTTCTGTAATTCCAAGGAATGTACCTTGACAATAATTAATAAAGATATTATCTGCAACCCCAGTTTCGTTGCCAGCAATCCAAACTGTAGAACTTGCGTCTGTTACTTTATCTGTAAAACTGTAAAAGAATTTGTTGTTAACTGTTGATAAATCATTTGGTGAATCATAACATGATGCAAGGAAACGTCCGTTACCAAAACAGAAATCAGCAACATCGTGTTGCACATCGCCAATATTAGTACCCGATGTCCATGTATCTCCGTTGTCGACACTTTCCCAAGTATCACCGGATTCGTTTACAGCAATCCATTTACCGTTACCATAAGCAATCCATTTTGCGTTACTTACTCCAGCATTAACTTGAGTCCAGTTATTTCCGCCATCTGCTGATTTATAAATGTTTGTAGTTGAATCAGCAATAGCAATGTTAATATTATTACCATCGTAGTCAGTTCCGTATGCTATTTTAGTAAATGTTAATCCATAACTTAGTAAATTACCAGTTGAATCTCCCCAACTGTTTCCATCTGCAGATATTTTAATTCTACCATTACCATCGATAGCAATAAAGCCATTTAATGTTTGTGCTACGCTAACATAATTTAAATCAGTATACGAAGTTGCATCATTAAATGTAGTTCCGTCAGTTGTTCTTGCAATTAAATTTGTTCCTACAATAACAGTAATATTGTTACCGCTTATTAATTTAGAACAAGTGTCTTTAATTACGCCTGCTGGAAGTGATGCACTGTTTTGTGAATACGGTGGAAGATCAAAAACTAATCTTGGAGTAATCTCATATCTAGTTGTTTCGTCAAGTACAGTAGCAATTGGTTGACCTGGAAGATAATGTTGCCATCCTGGCTGATTATCAACTGGTCGTTTAACTGTAACATCTTTACTACCTGGTGTTACTGCTAAAATTTCAACTATAACACTACTTCCTGAGTTACCAATCAGTGTTGGTAAAATTGTAATAATATCTCCGCCTTTATTACCTTGACCTAATTCTGTAATTGCTGTTACTGTTGCTACACCAGAACCGTCAATATCAATTGTAAATGTTGGTTCAACTGCATCTGTATTACTACTAGTTCCTTTAACATCAGTATAAGTTCCTGGAGATAATAATACATCTGGCGCACTGTTTACTTGCACATTTAATACACCACCATTTAGCCAATCGTATGTATCAATGTAAGCATACTGTCCTCGGCCTTCACCTTCAACAATCGTAATTTGTTTATTACGATAAAAGTCTTCATTGTTAACATCTTGGTTAGCAATTTGAATATAAGTTTCATCACCGCCTTGTGCTCTGTTATTAGCATAGGTATAATTATAGCCGCCTGCTCTTGAAGAATCGCCTGGATCTAAAATTCTAATTTCAGTAACTGATCCGTTTCTAATTTCTGTAATTCTACCAGACGCACCTTCACCTGAACCTGTTACGGATACTTCAGCACCAGTATAATGATTACCTGTGTTAGTATAACCTACAGCAAATAACTGATTTTCATCATTGTAAACTTTTCCTACTTCTGCTTCTTTAGAATAGTTGTCTACTTTAGCAGTAATTGGTGTTTCATTAAAGTTATATCCGATTGCAACAGAACCATATTCACCATAAGAGTTATTACCGTTTGTTGCACGTACTTTACCACCGTTTGTACACAAGTAACCAATGTAACAGTAATACGTAAACACTGATACAAGTTCTGATAAGCCATCTGCATTACACCAGTAACCAATACCATCTTGAATAATTTGTGTAAAGTCGTTAGCAACAATAGATTTGTTACCACCGTTGTGTAAATCCCCATCAACCTTCATACCAACACACTGCTTACCAAACGTTGAAACGTTTTGTACATATGTCGATTTAGTTGTAATCCATACAGTCTCGTCATCTGGTCCTGTACCTGGATCAAGTGCTACGAATGCGTTTCCTGGAGATACACGTTTAAATAAAAATTCATCTGGATCTGTAAGTTCACCTTCGAGACCTGATAGTGTCATATTTCTAAGACCACAGCCGTTTCTTACACGGAACATATCTTCATCTTTTGTTTCTGGTGTCGGTGATATATGAGTTGAACGTAATTCATCGCCAACAATAGCAACATTTGCCGGAACACTGATTGGACAAATTTCTTCATAACGTCCTGTAGCAACTATAATTGTTGCAGGTGTTCTTAATCCTTGATCTTCAAAAATATAATTACACGCAAATTTAACTGACTTAAATGGATTTGTTTTTGTCAATCCTGTGCCAGCACCTGATATATCTTGGCCGTCTGGTGAAACATAAAATACATTTTTTGATTCTTCTAATGACTCCCAAGTAGTGTCTTTACTTGGTAGAACTTTGATTGCATCACCCGGATTACCAATATTTAAATTTGCTTCTTCAGAAGTGTATGTTCTTACATCACCTCTGTATTGAAGAACGTTAGAATTTCCGCCTTCAATTACTGTTTGCCAGAAATTTTCTTGTGTGTATTCTATATCAAGATCTGGTCTTGATGCTGATTGCGATGCAGTGTGTCTTTTAATACAACGATATAGTGTTCCGTTATATGTAACAATATCACCTAAGAAATAATTATTTGCTACTGGAGCCGCATTAACTAAAAAAGTTTCTTGCCAGTTTCCTCTAAATCTATCTCCGTCAATTAGTGTCTGCCAATAGTTGTTTGAATAAATTGTAGTTAATGTACCATTATACATTCCAGAGTGATTATAACAAACTAGATAGTTTTCTTTATATGCATCTCTTGGTACAATGTATTGAACATATCTCTCAGTTGCCGCCGCAAACCCTGAATCATATGCTGTCGCATCTGCAACTTGAATACCGTCTAACCAGTAAGTTACACCATTATCTAAGAAGTTATATTGGCCTCCATCCCAGAAACCATCAACTGATGTGCTTAGGTACAACGGGTGTGTTAAGTTTGAACTATCGCTTTGATCAAATTTGTATGTGTTTCCTTCTACTAAAGTAAGATTACCTTGTTCTACACCGTCAACATAATATTTGTTTCCACTTCCTGGATCACCTACTGTAATAGCAACATTGACTGTTGTTAATTCATCATCAGGTTCACTACCTTGGCTATCTCTTAATGCAACATATAGCCAGCCACCAAATCTTACAACATCGCCGGTTCTATAGTTGGTATTAATATCCCAATAAGAAGCAATTTCCTGATCGTCTGGATTTTGATTATACTGACCACCCATTCTATAACCTTGAGTAGTAAGTTCCCAATCTCCAGTATCTTGTGTAATACCATTAACACTTGGAACACTGTTAGTATTAATAGTTAATGAAGTATAACTATATCCGCCGTACTTAACAATATCTCCTGGCTGATAAACTTCTTGTTCATTCCATTGTAACTCATATTCATATCCTGGTAACCAGATATCAAAGAAACTTTCAGCAAATGTTATAGAAGAATTGTGTCCTGTGTTACAACGCCAAATACTTGGACCAAATCGAACAATATCGCCTACCTTATATCTCTCATGTTTAATAAGAATTTGATTACCAGTACCACCTTCTACATTAATAGGATTTCTGTCTGCAAGAGCATCATTTTTTCTAAAGTGTAGAGTTATATTATTGCCATCGACTAATCTTACGTAGTAAAATGTATTGTCAGTTAATCCTGATGCTACAGTACCTTCGCTTGAATATTCAACCATATCACCGGTTTGGAAAATATGACTTTGAACTGTTACAATACCACCTGTAAGACTATCAATACTTAATTCAGAACTTGGAATCCAATGTCCTTTGTACTCAATACCACTAATTAAAATTTCCCATTCAGATGAATCTTCTTCGAGTCCTAGTCCGTCATTGTTTGAACTAAGATGTCCAGTTAAGCAACGATAAACAATACCACCGTAACGAACAATATCATCTTTTCTATATCGTGTTCTCGGTGTCCAAATATCTTTCCAGTCGTCTGATCTAGTTACTGTTTGCCATTTAGGTTGGTCAAGTTCTAATCCTGAAATTGTTGTAGATGATGTATGCTCTAATGTACAACGATAAACAATACCGTTATATTTTACAACATCTCCAATTCTGTAAATTACTTGAGGTTGCCATTCGTAACGCCAGTTATGTCCTGAAACTTGTAATCTCCAGTTACCAAAATCATTAGCGCCTATTACTGCTGGTTCTTGTACATTAATATAAGAACCTTTGTCTAAACTGTTTACAGTTCTATCAAAGTAATATAACTTGTCTGGAGCATTTTGTGGAACTGTCCAACGAATTTCTCTTGAACTTGCTTCTGCAAAATTTGCAACATAAGTAGAGTCGGTAACTTCAGTTCCGTCTAAATAAAATGTAAATCCATCTGTGTAATAATCAACTAGTGGAGTATCTTGGTTTGCACCATCTTCATATTTACTAAATGCAAGCGGGTGTTCTTGACCACCGAACGTGACATTTGTTGTGTCTGTTTGTGAAAACGTATATGTACTACCTTTTTGGAAAGTAATAACGTTTCTTTCAAAGTTGTTTAAGTAAATTGAGCCCGTTGAACTTTTTGCGTATCCTGTTGTTGTATATCTTCCTGTGTCGTAACCAACTGTAACATTAATAGTTGTAATAGTATCAGGTGCTTCGTACTCAGTTGAATCGTGTCCTACAATACAAGAATATAATTCGCCGCCGTACTTAACAATGTCATTAACTTTGTAATACCTATTAGGAACCCAATCTTGAACCCACTGATAACCATCTGTCATCTGTGTCCATTTGGGAATTTCTTGATTTAAGTAATCAATATAAAAATCTGGATCCGATGTATGTCCATTTAAACATACAAATGTTTTACCACCGTAACTTACAATATCGTCTTTAATATATTGTTTACTAGTCTGCCACGGTCCGGTCCATCTAAATCGGATTCTATCAATTTTAAATTCAGCCATTTGCTTTCTTTCCTAATATTACTTGTATTTAACCATTATGGAGATACCCCATCTGGAAAATCGTATTCTTGGTTAATTCTAACAACTAAGTTTCCTTCGTCATCCACATAATATACTAAATTTCTATCATCCCACCTAAACTGTTCATAGCGCAGGTTGTCATATGATGTATTATGCTCTTCGTCTCGTCCTTCAAAAAATTCAATTCCTCTTTGAAAATCTGGATAATTTTCTGTTGGATCGCCTGGTTTATTTAATTGTACGCCGTCACTGCTTTTCATTTGGTCTGATTTTACCAAGTATAGATCGCCATCTTGTGTTCTACGTAAACCGTAAAAGTATCTACTTCCTTTTACTGTTTTTAATAGTGTTCCTACTTCTGTACCTTGATAAAAACTTGACATAATCTATTCCTTAACTTACAATATTAATTGTATTCCCCATGTTACTATGCGCTGAACATTGGTAATACAATGTTGCTGGAGCATTCATTGGTACTGTGAATGTAATAACTCCAGTTGATGCATTATTATTTGCAACTCCTGAACTATATGCTACACCGCCATCTGCTACTCTAATTTCAAATGGATGACTACCACCACTGTTGTTTACAAAGTAATATGTCATTCCACGCATTAAGTATAGTGCTGGATCATTAGTTGTTGTTGGAAATCCTGGTCCAGTAAATGTATAATCTGAAGTTCCATTAGCACCAATTGTCCAAGTAATGCTTGCTCCGTTTTGTGGAGCCCAACTTGTTCCATTATATGCAACTGCCGCGCCAATAACTGCGTTTGCTGTACTAACGTCTGACAATTCATTAAGTGCTTGTGCGCCCAACGCTCCATTAAAATTAATTGTAAGAGTGCCGTCAGTAATTTCAGTTGCAATATCAGTTCCACCAGCGATTGTTAATGTATCTGTTAATGTACTAGCAGATGTTGAACCTGTATCAGCCGCAATAGTTTCCCATAAGTTTTGATCTGTTGACTGATCAACAACAAATTCTAATCCATCTCCTGCAGAATTAACTTTAACGAATCTGTTTGCCGCGCCAGTAAATGCACTAGGAGTATCTGTTAAATTTGTAAAGGCACCGCCAAATAATGTTGGAGTGTTTGTAAAGTTCGTATAATCTAAAAAGTATGCACTATCAAATCCGTCAAGTGTGTCAGCGTCAAGACCTGAACCGCCTGATGCAATGTCAGCGCCAGGAGCCCACTGAGCACCATCCCATTTAAGTACATCACCTGTTCCAGGAGCAGAACTTGATACGTTACTTAATGCTCCAACTGGAATTGTTGCAACTTCAGCCGATGTAATTGCACTACTAAATTCTAAACCGTCGCCTGCACTGTTTACTCTAAGTAATCTTCCGTTTGAGCCAGTGTATGCACCGGGCGTATCTGTTAATGCTGTAAATGCACTAGAACCACCTTCAGTTGCTACATTGCCAGGAGCCCATTCATTATTAGAAGCGTTCCAAACTAATGCTTGGCCATCACTTGGTGTTGCTGAAGCAATGTCTGATAATTGGTCTAGTGTTGAAGATTGGTCAAGTACTTTTCTCCAAGAATTGTCATGAGCATAATAAACACAAGCATCAGCAGTGACCTTCGCTAACATTCCGTCATATGTAGTAGGATTAGGAAGATCGGAATATTCATCAAACAAGAATGTAATCTTATTACTACCATCTGATGTTGGAGGAAAAGAGTTTAAAACATTATTGACAACTACCGTTAATTGGTCACCATCGCCTAATGCTGTGTATAACTCTGTAAAGTTATTATTAATTTTTGTAGCGCCGGCTCTAAGATTGTCACCTTGTCCATCATTTGGAAGAACCCCTACGTTAACTACTTGTTTTGTCATATCTTGCTCCTACCGCTCCTATGTTTGATCATATGTAATATTGTTATTGTCCATTGTAAGGTTAGTATTATCCCATTCTTTATCACTATCTGTAATAGTAATTGCATCACCGGCATACTGTATTGCACCTTCATTTGGACCTTGGTTAATTCTTACAACTAGTTCACCTTCGTCATTTACATAATAAAATAAATTAGCATCGTCCCAACGGAACTGTTCGTAATTTAAATTCTTATATGTTAAGTTATGTGCAGAATCTCTACCTTCAAAAAATTCTCCGCCTTCGTCAAAGTCTGTATAGTTGTCTACTGGATCACCTTCTTTATTAATTTGAATAGTATCATTCAAACTTAATTGATCTAGTTTTCCTAAAAATAATTCACCGGCATCGGTTCTACGTAACCCATAAAAATATCTCTCTCCAAGATTATCTTCAATAGTTTCTGTAATACTCTGACCTGTGTACCATTGTGACATATTACACTATCTCCACAAAACTCATTACGCAGTCTAAACTGTCGTTAATATCTGATTCAACATATAATATGTTTGTTGAACCTAAAATAATTTTTTCACCACCATTTAAAACTTTTAATGTTGAATTAGGTGGAACTAATACATCTTTCAAGTAATAACCTACTACAGATGTATCGTCAGCAATTAATACACTAGCACTTACAACAGATGATGTTAAGTTTGCCAAACTTAATCCAATAACAGTTGCTCTTGCACTTGGTGGTGCTTCGTAAACTGGTACTCTTACTGTTCCTATACTTTTTTCTACTTTATTTTTAAAAAACGTTGCCATTTTATTATCCTATCGTAACTGCCATTTTAATTGCAATTTCTTCTGCATCTTGTGCTGATACAGCACCCGAACTACCTGCTACTGATACCCAAATTCCAGTAGGATCATAAATCTCAACCCTGTCGTCATCAGTATTAAATCTCATCATTCCTGTTTCTGGTGTTGGATGTCTGTTTGACAAATCACCTACTGGAATAACAAATCCGCCTGTACCTTCAATTTTAAAGTAACCTTGTCCGGTTTGGGCAAGTGTAGTAATTGCGCCGGGTACAGTATTAGTTATCGAATTTTGATTGAAACCAAAATTCTCTACAACAACTCGTCCTGTTCCGTTGGCTCTTAAATTAAGATCTGAGTTAGTTGTAACTGCTCTTACAGTATTTCCTTCAATTTCAATGTCGTCAACTGCTAGTTTAGCAACATTAAATCTAGTAGTATTTACATCTGCTACTAATTGTCCACCAGCATAAAAATATAAAGTATCATCATCTGCGCCTGGAGTTGCTTCTGCTAAAATGTAAGTATCTTGGTCCACATCTCTTACACCATTTAGTGTAATCCATTGTCCATCATATCCTTCAAACACATCGGTATCAGTGTTATAACGTAACATACCAACTGTTGCACTACCTGGACGTTCTGCTGTTGTTCCTCTTGGAATTGTTAAACTACCAGTTGAGTTAATATCAACTCTTTCACTGCCTGGTTCTAAAATAATATCAGTATTTGCTGAAATAATATTTGTTTTAAATGCTAAGTCGTCAATTGTAATGCTACCAGTACCGCTTGCACGTAATTCTAAATCTTGGTTTGTATTTGTTGTTTGAATAACATTAGTATTAATATTAATGTCATCAATTTGTGCTTCGCCAGCATATAAATCTTTCCAACTGTTTGTAATAGTACCTAATGTAAATGCGCCATCTTGACTTGGAACTAAGTTGCTTGAAATTCCTGCAACAATTTCAATACTATCAGTTGATTCGTCACCAAGTGTAATGTTTCCGCCAATAGTAACATCACCAGTTACATCAAGATTACCTGTAATATTAACATTGTCAGCAAAGTTAATAATACCATTAGATGAATCTAAGTTTAAATCTCCACTTAAACTTTCAACAGTGTTGCCACTTAATCTAATATCACCAGTTTGTACGTTATCTCCATTGATAATTGTTGTTGACGACCCTGTACTAAATCTTACACTTTGTAAAGTGTCAATGTTAAAGTTTGCATTAGTAAAGTTTACAGTACCATCTGCTTGATTAACATGGAAAATATTTCCTACTCTAAAATCACCTTTGTGATCTACTGAACTATAATAAACTTGAGCACTATTTAATTCTGTAACTTCTTGACTTTGTATTACTGTTGTCGGATCGTTATCTACTTCTTTGCCGTTACCAATGTAAGCAAGGTTTTGTGAGATAAGATACATAACAACACCATTACCGTCGCCATATATTCCGTAATTACCATATACACACGCACTACCAATTGAACGAATTTCACAACCAAAGTCTGAAAAGTCTGCAAGTTCAATTGCTGTAGCATATGCACCACTACTAAATGATATTTCTTGTATTACCTGTGTCTCATCTTCAAATGTATTTGAACTGTCTGCACCGTTAAATCTTAAAAGTAAAACAGTATTAATATCGTTTGCGACTTCACCTAATGGTAAAACATAACTTCCTAATGTGTATCTAGCAGTAGAAGAAATTCTAACATCATCTATATAACCGCTAAACTCTTCTGCTGAACTATCATATCTTGCACCAATAACAATTGGCTTAGTACTTCCTAAATCTGAACCGAATGCATTATCACTGTCAACTCTAGTTCCGTTAACATAAAGATTGATTGTCGTTGCTGAACGTGTTACACTAATATGGTGCCATGTTTCGACTGCTAATGACCCGCTGTCTGATAATATTTCTGCGCCATTATAATAAACTTTAGTAACTCCGTTATCGGTATACAAATATAAGCCTGTATCTGTTCCTGTACCTGCTCTAAAGTCAACTAATCCTCGTATTCCTGTAAATCCGCCTATGTTAGCATAGAACCAACCTTCGATAGTAAATTGTCCAGTACCAAAGCCGAAATCTGTATCACTAGCAGTAGAAGCACTGTCGCCAGTACCGTCTAGCATTAAACTTCCGGTTCCAAATTTCTTAATCGTTGTATCGAGTTGAGCGTCACCGTTGGCTAAAATTGTTTTTCCTGTACGCTGATACTTTGTTTCTATGCCTGAAACATTTCCATTTAGATAGATGTAATTTCCGTCAACTTCATTTACAGTTGCACTTACAGTTGCTCCATTAGAATCAACATATTGAAATGTATTTCCAACAGCAGGAGTACCGACTAGTCCGCTTAACTTAGTTTTTGTACTACCTGTACCTTTTAATCCGTTAGCACCGTTTTCACCTACGATTGCTTTATCAGCAAAGTAAACAAAACTGTTTAGCCATTCAATTCTTGCACCGTTGGTTGCTTGTAATCCAATACCACCTGGTGTAATAAATGTTACACTGTGGAACAACATACTTGCTTCACGTGAATTAGCAGTTGCTTTTTCACCGTCAATTAATGCTCCTCGTCCAGCATCACCTTGATCAAACCCTCTTGGATCGCTTGCAGATGTTACACTGCCTTTTGTAATTACTGAAACATTTTTAATATAAGGTGATCTTGTTGTTACTTCAAAATTATTTGCAAAACTAAATGCCCAGCCTGTATTGTTTATATTATCGTAATAAAAATCAGCAACAGTCAAGTTCATTACACTTGTTTCACCTTGTAACACAAACGCATTGTTGTTGTTTGTTCCTGCTGTTGGAACAATCTTAACCGATCTAATGCCTTCACCAATAATAGTTACGCCTGCTGGAACATTCAGTGGAAATATTTCTTCGTATTCTCCTGGATAAATGTGAATTGAATCGCCTGCGGTTGTCTGTGTTAATGCATGGCTAAGTGTAGCATAAGGATCTTGTGGGTGTTCTCCTAATCCTGTATCATTACCATTTTTTGCAACATAAAAGATATTGCCTGGAACTGCTGTAAGATCTAAATCTCCAATAGCAAGTCCTACAGTTGAGATACTTGTTGCTGTTAAATCATTAAAGTAACCATGCGACCATCTTTTAGTTGGAGAACCAATAGTATATGTATCGGTTATATCTGGAATTAAATCTGAAGCAATGTCGGCGTTAATAGTAATAGTATCTGTGTCATCATCACCAATAGTGATATCGCCGTCTGCCGTAATATTTCCAGTTGCGTGTAAGTTACCAGTAATATTTGTATCACCGATAAAGTTAACTGTACCAGTACCGTTTGGTCTAAATTCTAAATTTTGATTCGTTGCTGTTGCACGAATAGTATTTCCATCAATTTCAATATCATCTACATTTAGTTTATCTTGATAGATAACACTGTTTGGTGTAGAAATATTAAAAATGGGTTGGCTTGTAGATATTGTATTAGTAGCACCTTCTATAGTAATATTACCAATTGGTAATGTAGTGTCTAAAATATCTAATGTTTGAATTCTTGCTGTTCCGTTTACATCGAGAGCAGTCGCAGGTGAGTTAGTTTTAACTCCGATTCGGCTATTATTAACATCTAAGTACAATAAATCCGTTTCAAAAGCGAGATCTACTCCTTGGCGAAGTAAGTTTGCCTTTAAAAGCGGACCAGATATACGACCAACTGCCACTTTATTCTCCTATAAACGGGGATCCTGTCCCTCCAACCTAACTTTCATCCTTTCGGCTCTTTGCTGGTTGACCACAGTAATTCCTGCTACGGATTGGTCTTCCTTTGTAGCATTACTAGTATTTATATGTTTTTGGATATTAAGCGAGGATAATGTTCCAAAGGAAGTTCACATCTTCGGCGTATTCTTCAGTAACAGATTCTCCGCCACCTGCCGCTAAAACCCACTGTGTTCCGTTCCACGATTCTAGGAAACCTTTACCTACATCAGTATTAAATCGTGTGTGACCTTGCTCTGGATTTGTAGGACGTTGTGCTGTTGTTCCGTACGGAACAACTAGTCCTTTAGGTTGATCAAATTTTAAATAAGAATAAATGTCTGCTAACTGAAATGTAAACGCAGTATCAAGTGTATTTGTAATTGAATTGTCTTTAAATACAAGATCTTCTTGTCCAATTGCACCTAAACCATTTGATACAAACTGAATATCTGCATCAGGAGTAGCACTTGTAATAGTATTCCCATCAATACTTAAAGAATTTTGTGAATCAAGACGATTTGTTTCTAGTATTTGTCCAGTAAGCGTTGTGTTTCTATCTCCGCCTGTTACAAAAACAAACTGATTGTTACTTAAATCAAAATATGTATTTCTGTTTGTATCGTACACACCTGGAAAACTTACATTACCGCCACTATATCCTTCAAAAATGTTTAATTGTGTATTATATCGTAAATCGCCTACAGCATCAATTCGTTGTCCGCTATTACCTACTGGTAAAACTAAAGACTCTGTAGCATCTAAAGTTAATGTTCTTGTTGGTTCAAAAGTAATATCACTTGTATCTGTTGATATTACATTGTTTTTACTTTTAAGATCGTCAAACTTTACAGATCCAGTTGAGTTAGCACGTAATTCTAAATTTTCGTTTGTATTATTAACCTGTATGTAATTTTCATTAAAAGTAAAACTATCAATGCTTAATTTACTTAGGTATGTATTTTTCCAACGTTTGTAACTAGCCCCTAAATTATATGTATTTGTTTGATCAGGATATATGTCTTGATCAAAGGGTGTATTAAAATCAATAGTATCTGTTGCTTCATTTCCTAGAGTGACTAAACTTCCACCTAATGTTAAGTTTCCATTTAGTGTTAATTCACCCATTCTTGTATTTGTAAGTAAGTTGTGTACATTACTTGGACTTGCAAAATTAATTGGTCCGGCAATAGATTTAATTGTATTTGGTGTAACTATTCTTAGTGCACCAGTTTCTAATGTGTCACCTGTTATAAAAGTTGTGTTATTATTTGTATCTGTTACAGATAAACTTGAATATCCTGTTGCATCAACTACTTCCGCATCAATACTTGTTGTGCCATTAACTAAATCTACGTAAAAATTGTCTCCAACTTTAAAATTACCTAATTGGTCCTGTGATTGAAAATAAACTTTACCGTTATTAATTTTTACAACTTCGTTTGTTTCAATTGTAATTGTATTATCGTTAGTTACATCTTTGCCTACACCAATATATGCAAAATTGTGCGAAATAAGATATGCTAAACACTCGTCTCCGTCTGCAACAATACCGTAGTTACCATAAACACTTGCTGAACCAATTGAACGTAACTCTGCTCCTTTAATAAGAACACTGTCTGAACGCCATCTTCCTGGACCGTTTACTAGATAATATGAACGATTAGCAAAGTAAGTAAATGAGTTTAACCATTCAACCCTAACACCGTTTGTTAAAGTTATTGCGTCCACACCTGGAGTTATAAATGTTGCACTATGAAATAATATACTTGCTTCATTAGTGTCATGATCACAAACACTTCCGTCAAATAATCCACCTTTGCCTGCATCGCCGCTATCAAATCCTCTAGGATCACTAGCACTTGTAGCACTTCCATGTGTAATTACAGTTACATTTCTAATGTAAGGAGAACGTGATGTTACTCTCATGTCGCCTGCAAATCGAAAAGCATAACCTTTATCGTTTACATTGTCATAATAAAAATCTTTTATAGTTATATTTTCAACTGTAGTTTCGCCGTTTAATAAAAAACAGTCTTCACTTTGATTATCTGTTGTTGGTCGAATAACTACGTTACGTATATCTTGTCCTTTTACTGTAACACCCGCAGGAATTTCTAATGGAAACTGTTCTTCATAATCACCTGAATAGATATAAACAGTGTCGCCTGGTGTTGATTGACGCAATGCTTCTTTTATAGATGCTAGAGGACCTTGAGGATTAGTTCCTCTTTTTAAATCATCACCATTAACTGCAACGAATCGAATTTGTCCAACGCTTTTAGTAACTTCAATACCGTCAATGGTTAAGTTTTCCGCATTGATTACATTATTAACAGTAATTTGATCTGAATTTATGTCGAATCGTTTTAGATTAGTACCTATGTCAAAGTTATTATCAATATCAGGAATTAAATTAGAATCAATGTCGCCTTCAAATGCTACATTGTCTTCTGGTCCGTCACCGCCAATAAGAATATTACCATCAAATGTAATATTACCAGTAGCATGAACACTGCCGTCAACATTAACTGTTTTACCAGCGGTAATAATTTCATTAGTTCCTACTCCGCTAGGAACAATATTAATGTCACCATTTGTAACCCAAGATCCGATATAATTATCGTTAATTTCAATAGTATCAGTTCTTATACCAGGAGTATCAACACTAGTACCTGCATGATTAATATTAATATTTCCCGATAACGTTTCAATACCGTTAGGGCCAAATGTTAAATTACCAATATTAAGACTATCAGTAATTTCTAAATCTCGAGGACTTACTAAATTGTCAGTACGTGCTCTTAGTGTACCGTCAATTGTTAAGTTACGAGAGCGTGTAGTAGTATTAATACCAATCTTGCCATCAGTATGCCCGATGTAAAGCAAGTCAGTTTCAACTGCTAAATCTGTTTCTCGTAGTAGGTTTCTGCTTAGTAGCGGTCCTGATATTTTACCTAGAGACATATGTACCCTCCATACAAGTATTTATTGGATTACTTGTCGAAGTTATGTATGACTGTTACTGATTTACCGCTTGGTACTGGTGAAAGGAACTTAATATACCATCCGTCAGCATATGGTGCATTAGGTCCTGTTAAGTTTCCGCTAACACTTTGTTCTAATGTATAGTTTGTTGTGGAAATTTGTAGAACGTTCTCTACAAGAACTAGCACACTCTGTGCTGTTTGTGGAACTGGATATGACGTATCGTTTGCGTTTAATGCTCCAAACACAGTTTCAACACCGTCGCCTGTTCCTAAATCTTGTTGATGAATTGGTGTAGGCTCTTTAAGTCTAATTTCTTTCCAAACACCGTTATCGTAAAATTCAACACTGTTGTTGTCAGTGTTAAATCTCATCATACCTAACTGAGGAGCATTTGGTCTTTGTGCGTCAGACCCGAAAGGAACTTGCATTGCACTGTTAGATCTCATTTCAAACACACCAGTACTATCGTTATAAAACATTCCAGCGCCTGTTTGGAAAGATCTTTTATTTGTAGTTTGAGATTTTAGAAATTTCATTACACTTCCAAATAACTTACTGTTGCAGATAAGTTATAGGGTGCAGTTCCTTCTAATATAATTCTATCACCTGCATCTAAAACCATCTTTTCTGTATCAAATGTAAAACTATCTGATCCAGCAACTGTTACTGCACTAGCAATTTTAGTTTGTGCGCCAACTGTGATTGATCCGTTAGCGGCGTTTGCTGGTACAAAGTATAAATCAAAATTTGCATCATTTGCGCCTGTGTTATCAGCCGCGGCCGAGTTGCATACAACCAATGATAAGATTGCGTATTGTTTATCGGCAGGAACAGTTAAGATTGCTTGCTGTGTACCGTCAATTAAAATGTTTGCTATTGCCATCGTAGTATTTATCCTTACAGTAGATACCCAAATAATAGGGCTCTTTTCCTACTAATTAATTCGTCATTTGTATTATTTGTATTTACAAAATATAGTCCAGTATTACCAGTTCCTTCTGATTTTGCATAAATCTTAACACCATCATTTGGTGACGCTGGATCAATAATTGGATCATCTGTACCAGGAGTTTCTGTAATTTGTAATACATCATTAATTTTAACTGTACCTGTGCCTGGTGCATCTAAAACAAGATCACCGTTACTTACAGTTCCTGAAATCTTTTGTCCTTCAATACGTACATCATTTAACTCAATTCTATCTGGATAGTAAGTAGCAATAACAGTACTGTCTATTATAAAGTCTGCTCTGCTTTCTAATGAACCATCTGTGGCATCAGTTACTTCAACTAGTGTGTTACCATCGTTAATTCTTCTAATTTGTAAATCGTCTAGTGTGTTAGTAACTAAGTCGTCGACATATCTTTTATTAGTAAGGTGTCCTTCGTCTGTTGTATTAAGAGCATACTGTCCTGAATCACCTACAACAAATACAGGATTATCCGAAGTGTCTATATAAAGACTACTTCCGCCTGTTTGTATGCTAGGTGCTCTTATTCCTAAATACTCGCCGTTTGTTTTTACAAATTTAAAAACACCAAATGTTTGAACAGCAGGAGCATTTGGATTAATGTATTCTAAATTTTCGTCAAAAAGTAATTGTGCGTCATCTTCAGAACCTCTATCAATTTGAATTCCCGAAGTTCCTTCACCAACTCCTGCGCCTACTTCACCTTTATTTAAAACAATAATATTGTCTTCAACTTCTAAATTAGTTGTATTTACAGTTGTAGTTTCGCCTTCAATAGTTAAGTTACCAGTAATTCGTACTTCACCCACGCCTGCGCCTGTGTCAAGTCGGATAGTTCCGTTACTTTGAACTTTTACTGTATAATCACCATTGGGTACACTTACAAATTTTGACATATTAAATCCTTAATAAAGTGGGGGATTGCTCCCCCACATAATTACCTGCCTTAGTCTGCTGGATCGTCTGACTCAAAGTCATCAGCATCTGGTGCGCCATCAACGTTGTCGATAACAGCATCATCACCTGCTTCTTCCATTTGAACAGTAGCACCTGTACCAGTGAAGTCCCATTT
>Ga0255763_1000065_pt1 | contig 98707 bp, 93 predicted proteins | sample 041ome_2_FD_179963 | JGI IMG/M metagenome (GOLD analysis project Ga0255763, IMG submission 179963) | Coastal salt marsh microbial communities from the Groves Creek Marsh, Skidaway Island, Georgia - 041406US metaG (version 2) | ecosystem: Environmental > Aquatic > Marine > Intertidal zone > Salt...
TAAACCGTACAACCTATCCCCGCGGGTTAGTGCGATGTGACTCAGCGTATTTCTACTACCAAGCCTGGGTACCACCCCTGGACAGTCAAGTTCGACCCTTCTGGTAAAGGCCTCTTCCTTGCACTATATACATCGGACCGCTAAATCCTTTGTAACTTATAGTATATAATATAACAAATCTTTGTGAAAAAAGCAATGGTTAGGTTAACCAAAATAGATACTTTGAATAGTCAATAAAAAAGGGCGACATAAAGCCGCCCTTTTCTGTGTTTCTATTAATTCTAAGAATTAACTGAATGTAACACCTGTTACTGATACACGTGACAAGTAGTCTGCCGCATTACCTAGAGATGATGCAGTGTTGTTTAACTCTACATAACCATATCTAGTCATGAAACTTACTACTGGTTCAAATGTAGTTGGATCTAACACAACACCTGAAGACATTAGCGGGATGTATGGGCAATAGAATGCCGCCGCATCTGATTCTGATGAGCCTTTGTATCCAACAAGTACATCTGTTGTATCTGAAGCATAAGCGTCTACGTAGATTTTCATCGCACCGTTAAGTGTACCAACTAATTTAGTGTTAGTTGGAGCATCAAAAGTACCTTCAGTTGTTCTTGCGAACGCTGAAGTTGTAGCAGACTGAAGTACAGTTAACGTATGCGGTGAAACCACTGCAAAGTTACCTGCGCCGCGTCTTGTACGCTGTGCAATCTTGTTAGCCGCTCTGTTAATCATAACAGCAAGAGCCGCGTGTTCGTCACCGACGAATGTTGCAGTTCCTGATACAGCAGTTTGATCATACTGTACGTCTGATTCAGCCGCACCAGCCAAGTTACGTAATGAAGCAAGAACTTCTTGATCGATTTCAGCAGTAATTTCTTGTGCTAAAGCCGCCATAATTTCTGCTTCCACGTCAATGCCTTGCTGTGCTTGTGCGTCTTGTGCAGACTCAAAAGTCCAACGTGCTGACAATTTACGTGTTTTCGCTTCAACTGTTTGCTTTAAGATTTGAATTGACATACGCTTACCTGCAGTACCTTCAAGTGCCGCTGTTGCGTCTGCCTTATCAGTTGTAGCATTACCTGAATATCCAAGTGCTAACTTGAATGGTGATAATGCTTCCTCACCTGCTGTGGCGTCATCAAATGTATCTGAATAACGTACACGTAAAGTGTGGATTTGCCCTACTGGGCCAGTCATTGGTTGAACACCTACGATTTCGTTTGCGATAACCGTTGGCATAACCCTTCTAATTACTGGTAGGATAACTCTGTTTAAAGTAGCAACATTCCCGGCTGAAGTGGCACCTGCTGTTGCTGACTCTGAAAGATACTTTTTAGTATTTTCAAGAGTAGCATTCATTACAGATTTTTTAGTGCCTTGTAGGCCTTCAAGTAATGCGCTCTTAGTTTCCTGCCATCTACTTTCTAATAGTTCTGACATTTTTTTCTCCTTTAATTTAATCCTGCAAGACGTCTAATGTCTACAACATTGTCTGAAGTTGCAGAATTGCTTGCGCTACTAACGTTAGTTTCTTTATTGCCTGTTACTTCTTTTGCCTCTGTGAGCGTTGCCTTACGCTTCGCTGGAGTGTTACCGTCAATAACTGATGGTAGATACTTGTCAAACTGCTTTTGAATATTTTCAGTTCTAACAGACTCCAGTAAGTCTAACATTATTTCTTTCTGATCGTTGCTCAACGGAGCAGTTAATTCAGAAATAATTTCTTTTCTTTTTGCAGAATCTTGTGCTGATTTAATTTCAGCATCTTTTGATTCGACTAATTTAGCCTTTTCACTAACAGTTGCTTTCGCTTCTGCTAACTGTTTATCTTTCAACTCAACTACTTTCATCAATTTAGCAGTTTCTGATTTCTCATTCAAATATGAATGTGAATACTCGTCTGCGAATGTTTCAAATAGTTTACGTCCAAAGTCATTTCTACGTGCCGCATCAATATCTTCCTTAAGTGAAGTAATCTCTTTCGAAAGTGTTTTTGCAACAGTGTTTTCAACAACTTTAGCGCCTTTCTTAATGAAAGACTCTTTAACAGTTTGTAAGTGCTTTTTAGCCTCACGAATTAATCGAACTTTTGTTTCTGCAAGGTCTTTTTTATCTTCATGGAACTCTGCAATTTCTTTTGCTAAAGCCTCTACAACGAATTCTTCTAGTTTGCCAAATTTCTCTGACATAACTTTTTGATCTTCGTGTAGTTCCGAGACTTCTTTACCAAGTTGAGAAACTACAAAGTTTTTAAGTAAGTCTGCGTTTTCACGCATTGCTACATGGTACTTTGCTCTTGCTTCAGCAAGTTGTTTCCTATCGTCTGCAAATTCCGTAATCTCTTCGGCCAGTTTATCATCAAGCATTTTTTCAACTGCTTCAATCATAACTGATTTGTCATGCTCATACTTTTGAGCAAACTCTTCTCGAAGTTCGGATGTTACTTGCATACGGTTTTCTTGAATCTTGGTATCCCAAGCCTCTTGGATGTCGGCTTTAACTTCTTCTGAATAGCGTTATTCTCAAAAAGTGATTTCAGTGCTTCCAACATCTTGTTCTCCTTATTTTAATCCTTTGATGATGTTTACTAAGGACTCTTTTAAATATTTCTGTGCCTTTGTGTCATTTTGAACTTCGCGAGCCAAGTTAAGTGCCTGATACCCACCGCGGGCATTCATCAAATGCTCATAAATTGGTGTCGGATATGCACCAGGAGCAGATGGTTGAGCAACAATATCAACAGTAATAATCTCGAAATCACTTACATTGTTGTCTTCATTAACGTTACCACTTCCCCTAGATGAGACTCCTAGTTTAACTCCGCTTTCTAGCATTGTTTTAACTAGTTGTCCCATTGGGGTTGGTAAAATTTTCATTTTTCCGTAACCGTTTGGTCCATCCATCCACATTTCTGTGATCATATGGCTTACACGATCTAAGTTAATGTTTAGACCTTCTGGATGATCAACTTCTCCGAGAACTGAATATCCTCCCGATATTTGATCGTTGAGAGTGTTGACAGCCCTACCGATTTCACTTACAGGATACACACGCTGGTTAGCGTTGCGTACACCGCCTTGGATACAAATACCTTTTAAATGAAGGTCTTTGCCGCCATTTTCAGTGTCGGTGGTCTCCAGGACGATCTTTGCCTGGTCGAATGTCAAGTTCTCTCGTAAGTTTAGCATCTAATAAAGTCCTTACAATTAAGAGCCGATGATTGATTTATCGTCGACACTTCCTTCGCCTGCGCCTTTTTTCTCAGCGCCGTGGCCTTTGGCATTTGATAATGACTTAGAAGCCTTACCGCCTGGAACATTTACGTTACCTGCGTTTTCTTCTTTAGGAGCACTAGCACCAGTTCCGCCTTTTTCTTCTGCTGAACCTTTTGCAATATTTGCAGTAGTACCACCCATGTCATTTTTGCCAGCAACTGGAGACTTAGACTTATCAGCGTTATTGCTAGGTGCAGAAACTTTTTCTACATACTCGCGCATCTGTTCAGCCTGTGATTTTTGTCCTTCGAATGCTGGTTGGTTATCAATACCAAGTTCTGGAGCAAATTGCTCCTCTTCTGGCTCTTCTTCACCTTCTTCGTCGCCCATGTCCATTTCAGCGTCGTCGCCTTCGCCTTCATCTTCATCGCCGTCATTTCCGCCGTCCATCATTTTTTCAAATTCGGCTTTAAGGTCATCTAGAGCATCTTCTAAGTCAACTACACGGTCTTCAATTTCTTCTTCACCGTCTTCGTCGCCTTCATCACCGCCTTCAATATCAGCCATCATGTCATCAGTAGCATCGCCACCCATGTCATCTTCTGCTTCTGGGGTAATTTCGTCAAAATTCTCATCAACTTCTTCATCATCTGAAGATTCGTCAACTTCTTTATCATCTGAAGATTCGTCAACTTCTTTATCATCTGAAGATTCGTCTACTTTGTCGTCTTCTGCATCATCATCTTTTGATGCTTCATCAACTTCTTCGTCGTCTTTTGATGATTCGTCAACTTCTTTGTCTTCGATTTCTTCTAGTTCATTCTCTAAAAGATTTTCATAAATTGTTCTTGATTTTTCTACAACGATTTCATGAAAAAGGTCTTCTGCACCTTTTTTGTCCTCGTTCACTAATTTTTCGAGCATTTCCTCGAATTTATTACGATCTGCCATTTCAAATCCTCCTATAAGTTTAAATATGGTAAGGCTGTCAGTAATATTTACATATTATTGGAAATATACGTGGAAAATAGGCTCAAAACGAATCGTTTTGGAACCCGAGTGTGATTATTTAAATCTTTTAACAAATTCATCAACTGTTATGTGTGATAAATTTGAAAAGTTTTTTAAACTTTTTGGGACGAAGATATCGTCTTCAGCAACTACTCTTATATATCTCTTTTTACTATTTCTTTGCAAAATAATACCAACTTGACGTTCCCAGTTACCATAATACGTTGCTGGGTCTGCTTTTCTTTTGTAATTAAATGTGCCTGCATATATGTTGTTTACACGATCACTAACATCGCCTCTGCCTGTAGTTCCCTTAAAATCAAACCCTATAATATAGATATTTTCATTCCCGTGTTCTGTTGCTAAATCTAGTGCTGTAGGTCCAGAACTCCATCCTTTTGACGGATTCATAATATTCAATTTGGCAATATCTTTAAAGGTTTTATTATGATTGGTGTATACGTTATGCTTCAGATGCCAGTTAGTTTTCACTATTTCTAGAACCATTTTAGCGTCAACTGCTACTAGATAATCTGGTTCATACTCTCGATATAAAGCGTTACAGCCGTATACTTTGCCGTATTGTTTTAATGGTTCTAATGGAATTGTTTGTCTGCTTGTGCCGTTACCTAGAACGAATGCTGTGGACATCTACCTATGCTCCGCAACTTAAACTTCAGGTTGAGATGCAATACCGTACATTTGTCTTACAAAATGTAATTCTTTTTGTTTTTCTTCATTATGATATTCGCTTGCTCTACGTGCTTTATTAATTTGCTTTAGTGTAAGTCTTGTTTTGCGAGTATCATCTCTTTGTACAATGGATTCGTCATCAGCCGGATCGTACGACTTATCTTCGTTCGGTTCCATAGTTTCTTTGTCAAAGTAAAAAAATTCACGTAGTATCATAAAAGTATTTATCCTATTATGCTGTAGGCACTGGTTCTGCGCCGCCGCCTGTTGCAGTATCTGGTGGTGTCGCCGCGCCACCGTCTGTTGGTGCTGGTTCTGCATTTGGATCAATGTCTTCCCCTGCTCCCATATCTGCTCCCATTCCTGCACCACTAATACCAACATCTCGCATTTCTGCACTTGCATCTGTTGGTAACGGTGTTAGATTTTCATCATTTTCTTCACGCCACATACGTTCGTTTTCTGCAACTTCTTCATCGTTCATTCCTAAGAAACGTTTCATTGCAAACCTATTTGATAAGAACGGAACTGCTTGAACTTGTGTAAATGTTGGAATACGTACATTATCAAGTTCTGATTGTCTGTATGAAGCAAAGTTCATTGGCTCTTGGAATTCAATATCAAACATTGAAATGTCAATATTCATACCTTTTTCTAATAGGTAACGTTTAAACTCCTCATTAAACTGTGATACAACTAAATTTTGTAAACGTTCGCAATACTTATTAAAACGTAATTCTTGAATATATGCTGTGCCAACTCTACCGTCATTGTATTGACTCTGTCCTTCGTCTTGTGCCGCTGTTGGCAAGTAACTACTTGGAATACGCAAACCTCTAATAAGTTTGTTAGTAAAATATTTTAAGTCGTCAATTTCACCTAAGTTAGTACCACCTGGTAATGTTTCAACTTTAGATCCACGTCCTTCTGCTGTTTGCGGGAAGAAGTAATCTTCGTTTGTTGACAATGGATTATATGCACTATCAATTACACTTGTTGAGCCGCCTGTGCTACTTGGAATACGTCTTTGATGAATTTCTGTTTTAACACGCTCAACAAATTGCATTGCCAAGTGCGATGGCATATTACCTACATCAATGTAAAATACTCTACGCTCTGGTGCTCGTTGTGTTCTGTAAATAATAATAGCATCTTCGAGTAATTCTTTTTGTTTATAAACTTTAAAGATTGATTCTAATAATGAATTACCAAATGGATAGTTGTTATCTAATCCTTCTGATAGCGACAAGTGGACAACGTGTTCTGCATCAATAGCATATTCTTGTTGTCCTGTTTGAAATCTACTTCCACCTTGTGATGTTCCAGTATTACCTACCATTCCTTGTGCGCCGCCTGCTTGATAACCTGTCGCAGGTTGTGAAGCACCGCCGCCTGTTACATTACCTGATGTAACATACGGGTCTGTAATAATTTGATCACGGAAATTAAAATTAATATCTTTTATAATATATTGTTCAGGCTTTTTACCTTCGCTTTCGTTTACAATAATACGTGAAACTTTTGCAGGATCTACGTGATACCATTTTTTAGTTTCTGGATCTCTAATGAAAAAGGAATCTCCGTATTTGAATACATTACGTAAAATACGAAACATTTTTGTATCAAAGTTTTGCAGTTTACTCCATTGTAATAGGTACTGCTGTAAAACTTTAATTTCTGAACTGGTGCCAGGCTTGTTAAATTTTAAAGCAAAATTAGTTCCGTTTGTAGGATTTTGATGAGAGCAAAACTCTCCTAAGATATCTAGTGCCGCATTAACTTCTGAATCGTTATCCATTACATTATATTGACCATAACGTTCAACGCGGTTTGGTGAACCTACATACACATCTGGAAGATAACTTGAATAGTTTGATCGTGCCGGTCCTGGCTCCATACCGCCTCGTCCACTAAATGGACTTAATGAACCTGAATTATTATCTCCTGTTGGTACATTTGTAAAATATCTTTTCCAACTCATATCTTTTTATCCTACGCCCTTCAATAAGTTACCTTGTAACCCTTTTGTTGCATTAACTTGGGCTCTAAGTAATTTGTTTTGTTCTTTTAATAAATCTATCATGGCTAATGCTGTACTGTTATTTAATCCATCTGAACTACTAACAGCATTAGAAGTGGTTGATGCTGATGCCGTTGTTGTACTATATGATTTTGGTTCTGGTTTATCAGTCAATGCTATATCAGTATCTTCTCTTTTTGGTACTGTAGAATTAAACGGTGAATCTGCAGGTACTGGAGTTTTGATTCCTGTTTCTCTTTCTTTTGCGTCAGCAATTTTGGCTTCTGCTTCATCTTCGTCATCGTCACTGCCAAACCAATTAAACGGATTGAGCATTTTAATTTTATCATAAATCCAAGAAACAGTATCACCTACCCAGCCAAACATAGTCATAAATGTATCGTAAATGAACATAATTGGAGTCTTTACCTTATCCCATATCCAACCAAATGTATCTCCAATCCATCCAAACATTGTCATAAATGTTGACGTATAAAAATTAATAACCGGTTGTATGAAATCCCAAAGTGCGCCTACCTTTTCAGATATCCAACCAAATAGTGTTCCTAATGTATCTGAAAAGAATTGCATTGTAGGACCTACTAGATCCCATAACATTGCCGCTTTGTCACCAATCCAAGAAAATACTCCCGATAGTGCGTCCCAGGCTCCGCCGATCCATCCTTTAATCGTTTCCCATCCAAACATTGCCAGCAATGCCGCACCGATTGCGAGGAATGGTGCAATAATTGGTGCTGTAATAAGAGTTAGTATACCTGCACCTAATCCAATTAAAATAGTATCAAGATTACTTACAATCGCATTCCAAATACCAGAACCAATGTTGCTTACTAAAGAATTAAATGCTGTTCCAATAGCAGGACTAATTTTTTTATCCCAAACACTGCTGACAAAATTCATAATCTTATCCGTTATGCCTTCACCTTCGGCCGCTGAATCCCATTCTTCTTTAAGGAATGCAACCGTATCTTTTGCCCAATTAATAAGTCCTGTTGTAAATTCTTCAATCTTACTAACACCGCTTTCACCTTTATCAGTAAACCAACTAGTAAATTTTCCAACATTGTCAACTAGCATATCAAACAATCCGCTTTCAACAAACACTTCCATTAGTTTTGCTCTTGCGCCAGCAATAGCATTTTCAAAGTTTGCGATAGCCGATGTACCTTTGTTACGCTTTTTTTGTTCCTCTTCAATTTCTTTAAAGTTCATGTTGTTTACTTTACCAGACATTTTTCTATAATCTGAAATTCCACTTAGTAAACCATCAAACCCTTCTTTGCCCATCAACGCCTGAATTGCGGCTGGATCCATATCTTTAAGCATTGATTCAATTTGAGGACCAAATGCGGCCATTTTCTTCATGTATTCTTCTTGACCGATAGCACCATCACCCATTTGTTTTTGGAGTTCAGCAAAACCTGGAATAGTTGATGCAAGTTTTTGTGCTAGAGGAGTTTGAGCAACACCGTCTGCCATATCTTTAATAGCACCTGCAAAACCTGGTAATTCAGATTCAACAAATGCTAAGTTGTTTTCAAAGTTTTTAAGATTTTCACCTTCTAATCTCATTTTTAATGCAAGTACGTTTGCTTCAGCATTTTGTTGTTTTAATAATGCTTCTGCTTCTTTTCGTGATTTACCTGTTACTTTAGCAAGTCGATCAATCTGCATTAAATAATCTTCAGATCCTTTGCGTAATTGTGCATCACTCATGCCTTGCAGTCTACCTTGACGTGCTTGCATTTCCATGTATTCAGCAGTATGTTGATTAAGTTGCTCCATGGTAAATCCCATTCCCATAAAGTCTTGTCTGCTATTTCTAATATCTTTTGCTAATTGACCAAAACGTTTTGCACCTTCAGTAGTTGTGCCACCAAGTAACATCATCTTGTCAGCATTATTACCAACCATCTCAGCAAACGCATCTAGACCTAGTCCTGCTTGTGATGCCGCCATATTCATTTCAACTACGTTGTTACCAAAACTTGCGCCTACATCACTTAAATCTCTAAAAGTATCTACATTTCCTTCAATAAATCCTGTTAGTCCGCCGAGTGCATTTCCAATAAGTGGAACGTGCTGAGCAAAGTCGCTCATTCTGTTGCCGCCGGCGATGAATTCCATTCCTAATGCGCCAGCAGAAGTTACAAGACCCATCAAGCCTTTAGTTAACAATCCAGTCGCACTGCTAAGTCCCTTACCAAAGTTGTCTAATAATGTTGTAGTGTTTGAAATATTCTCACCAAAATCTCCTAATTTAGGAGAAAGGCCAGTTAATACTTTACTAATGCCGCCAGGACCGCCGGCTCCACCAGCACCGCCTCCGCCACCGGCTCCACCACCGCCTTTTTTAAGGGCGCGAAGTATCTCTTTAAGAGTAGAGTCCTCAGCCGCGTTTTGTGCAACTACGTTACCAAATCCAGGAATATCAACTGTTACTGCCATTATTATATGCTCACTTTATCAGACACTATAAATACTTGTGCTATATACTATTTAGCAGGAGATAAAAATGGCAGAAAATAATGAAATTGGTAGTTCTATTCAGTCGGGAATTTCAACAGAACTTCCTAAAGGACCTATCAATGCTAACCCGTTAGCAAAACATTTTAGACAGCCTAAAATTTATATTAGATTACCATCTGGTGGCAAATACTGGAAACGTGGTTCTTTAGAAGTTACTGAAAGCGGAGAATATCCTGTTTATTCAATGACTGCTAAGGACGAACTAGTTTTAAAGACTCCAGATGCTTTAATGAACGGTGAATCAACAGCAACAATGATGTCTAGTTGTATTCCTCATATTAAAAATGCTTTTGATTGCCCTAGTATTGATCTTGATACAATTTTAGTTGCTATTAGAATTGCAACGTTTGGCGAAAGACTGACTATAACATCAAAAGTTCCAAATACCGAACTCACTAAAGACTTTGATATTAATCTAGTTGAATTATTAGATCGACTTCAACAGCGCGAGTATCCGGAAAAGTTTACTATTGATGATTTTACATTTACAATGGAACCTACAACATATAAGTTGTTTACTGATATGTCGTTATTAAGATTTGAAGAACAACGTAAGTTACAACAAATTCAAGGTAATGATAAAATGGATGATAAAGAGAAATTAAAATTGTTTAATGCATCTTTTTCAAAACTTACTAATATTGCAGTTGACTTAGTAATTTCACAAATTAAAAGTGTTCAGTATCTTAGTGATCAGCCTGTTACAGATAAGTCCCATATTAAAGACTTTTTTGAAAACGTTGAAGGAACATTGTACGAAAGAATCCAAAAGTACATCGAAGAATTAAAAGAGGAATTTACTATTCCAGACTTTGATGTAACTGCTACCCCAGAAGAAATTGAGGCAGGTGCACCTGAAACTTATAAAGTTCCAGTGTCATTTGATCAATCAAATTTTTTCGCACGTCAATTGTAAGCCAGCCTCTTGACGAAATCCTTCGTAGAACTGAAGCATTAGAAAACGAACAACGGCAAATTAAATACGATATGCTTAAAATTGTATGGTATATGCGAGGTGGTGTATCGTTAACAGAAGCCTATGATATGGGTCCAGAGGATCGTAAAATTATAGGTAAGATTGTTGAAGAAAATTTAGAAACTACTAAAACTTCTAAACTACCATTCTTTTAAAATAAAAAGTTTGTTAAAATAAAATAGGGCTCGAAAGGCCCTATTTTTTTATCTGAATCGTTCGCCTGGTCGTGTAGTTCTTGCTGGTGCCGCTGGAGTTGCTCCTGCCGCCGCTTTACTTGTCATTGTTTTTGTAACTTGTGCTTGTTTAGTTCCTGCTTTAACACCTGGTGCTGTTAATTGATCTTTTACAAGTTTAGCAACATTTGCTTTTGTAATCTCTTTAGCAAGTTCTTCAAGGTCTGGTCTACCTAATCCTTTTGTATCAGCACTTGCTGATTTACCAGTTGCCATGTTTACCCATGATTGACCTAACCAAATATGATCTTGTCCGTTTGCTTGTCTAACAAGTCCAATATTTTTACCGTCTCTATTTGCTTCAATGGCTCCGTCTACTGCTGGATTTTTAGGATCAACTAGTTTAGCATCACCTTTAACCCATTTAGCAATTTCTTCATCACTTGCACGTCTTTCGCCTGCTGATGCGCCTGCATTGCCTGCTGATGCGCCTGCACTACCACTTGCACCCTGACCACCGCTTGTTGACGCTGTATCAGCGTTAGAACCGCCATCTGCTTGTGTTGTATTAGTTCCTGCATCACTTTTAGCGTCACCACCTGTTCCACTAGCGCCACCTTTAGCGTCACCACCTGTTACACCAGCGCCACCTTTAGCATCGCCGCCTGTTCCACCAGTTTCGCTATCTGCTGTTTTTCCTGCACTAGCGGCAGGTGCTGGTAAATCTACTTTTTGTTCTTGACCAATTGATTTAATATCATCTGAGGATAGACCTGCATCTGCTAGTATGTTTGCAATACTACCTGCATCAGTAGGCTCTCCCATTTTTTTCCATGACTTGTTTAGTTTGTTAGCAGTAACTTTATTACCTAAGTCTTTACCAACTTGCTTAACACCTGCGGCCGCTTTGCCTGCCGCGCCTTTAACTGCGCCACCAACTGCACTTGCCGCTTTGCCTAATCCGCGTTTCATCTTTGCGCCAAGCGAGTTTGGATTGTCTAATGGTAATTCACCTTGTGCTGGATCTGCTTCTGCAATATACTGTTCTAATAGATATTTGTAAGAAGTTTCGTAATCAATTGACTCTTCTGCTTTTGCTCCGCCGCCTTGTAAATCAAGTTCACCTTGTTCTGGTTCTACTTCTTCGCCGCCAACTTTGATAGGTGTTTGCTTACCTGAGGCTTGTACACTACCTTGTGCCGCCGCCGCAATGGCGCTGTTTGCCATTTCTAAGTTACTTAAGAATTGATCGTTTGCTACCGCAACTGCTTTTGAAATTTCATTTGAAAGATTCATGTCCGCAATGAATTCTGCCTTGTCAAAGGTCTTTGCAAATGTCCATAATTCGTTAAATGCATTTATGCCTTCTGGACTATTGCTGGTTCCGCCAGCAGTTGCATCTCTCATCACGTCAAGTAGTCTTGTAAATTCTCCCACTTGATCTTCTGGAATAACCATAGATCCTAGTTCTTTGACACTGCTGAATCCGGGCACTTCAAATGTTTTTGTAAATCCTACTTCAAGTGTAGTGAGTCCTGGTGCCTTATCATAAGGAATTGCATCGTATCTTAATCCTTCTAACCAGTCTCCAATGCCGTCTAATGCCCAACCTGCAATAGCACCGTATGCGGCTGTTTTAATTGACTTACCAACTGCACTTGAAAGTTTTTCGCCTTGCAATAATTCTTTTGTTGAACGTAGTATTAAACCTGCGGCCGCACCACCTACTGGACCACCGGCAAATGCCGCAATCGCTGTTAAGATACCAACTGCTAAACTTGCTTTGCCTGGATTTTCTTTTGCCCAATCACTTACTTTTTGTATGCCTTGTACAATTTTACTGTCTTTGTTGTTTGCTGTAATTTGTTTTTTAAGATCTTCAAACTTAGCATCAGCGTTTTTAATAGGACCTGCATTTTGTGCCATGCGTCCAAGTTCATTAATTTTAGCATCAACCTTTTTAGCAATGTCCACAGGAAGTTTAGCGGCCGCCGCAACACCAGCGCCTACTTTGCCTGCTATTGTTTTATTATCTCCACCGGCCATTGCACGTTGTTCAGCACCTTGGAATATAGCATTAATTTGATCAGCAGTTAGTTCTGCTTCTGCAAGTTTAACGTATTCTTCAAGTAGGGGCCAAAGTTCGCGTTCCCATCTATTAAGATAAATCTTTTGAGTTTCAGTTAGTGTTTGATATGAACTTTCAGTTAATATCTGTGCTGTTCTATTGTTAGGTTTGTTAATTTCGTTTAAATTCATTATATCATACTCGCTAATCGTTTTTTATCTGCATCATTTAACAAATCTAATTGAGACTGTATACTTGCTGGAATTTCACTTGCTGGACCTGCCGCACTACCGTTTGCTGTTGGAGGTGCTTTACCATCAGGTGCTGTTGAACTACCTGTATCTGTTGATGCTCCAGTTGTTCCGCCTTTTGCACCTTGTTGTGCGCCAGCACCTGGTGCAGGTGAATCGCCAGTGCCAGTTGGAGCAGGTGTTGCACCACCTCCAACTTTTTTAGAATCTTGTACAACTTTTAATAGGATTTTGTCTAGCATGGCCTTGTTTAGTTGTCCTGTGCCAACATTGTTGTCAACAGCCTGTTCAGGATATTTTTTGCTTTTAAGCCAAGCACTAAGATCAGTAGCATCAAACTTGCTAATATTTTGTCCTGTTTGACCCATGTAGTTTTGGAATTCTCCACGAAGTTTATTTGCTTCGTCACCGGTATCAACTTGACCTGCGATACCCATAGCAGTGTCTTTAGCACCTACTTTTGCTAGTGCTTTAGCACCAAATTTCTTTAAACCTTGCTTAATAGCACCTACAGGTGCTTCGGAAACAGGTTTTTTAACAGCAATCTCGTTTATTTTCATTTCAAAATCCTAATCTGTAATGTATTACTATTTATATCAAACTGTAGTAATAAATATTCTACGATGAGATATACATTTAATATCGTCGATGTGTTGGGCAACATCGTTGAAGAAGGGCTATCCTCAGAGGAAGAAGCATCTACAGTTTTAGGTATTCTTCAACACAATGGAATAGACACATCATCTTATATTATCAATAAGATTGAACATTATACAGTTAAGGGTTTAGGAAGAGATCCTGATTTACATTAATGAATAATCTATCAAACTCATATATTGATAAACACAGTGTTTAGTAGATGTGCTAAAGCACATCTTGTTTTCGCTATCGCTCAAACACTTAATTTCTTTTTAATTAACAACAATAATTGCGAAGCAATTTAGCATCATGTAGATAGTTGAGCCACAATTCGCCCGTTGCCGGACGAATTGAGTAATTTGGGCCATCATGTGAGTTAGCCTTCACCACACTGTTAAAGAAGATTACATATAATATGTACAGAGGCGGTAGATCGTCAACCCCTTACTTCAGCATTCGCAGTATCCACGGACGGCAGTTGTTCCTTAACAGTGCAAAAACACTTGCCGCGTATGTTGTATCTTTTTCACAGAGCATACATCTTTTATGCCTTAAGTTAGCATTTTCCTTGCAACGCACCAGTATCTGAATATGGTATCTCACATATCCTCAAGATGAGTCGAGCATCCCCGACCAAACAATGTTGCTATATCTTTGCCTTGATGCTATGTTCTAGCAATGCCTGTCGTAATTTGTCTGAACCGCCAACTCTAACATTAATAATACCGTTGTAATAATCATCTCTCTCTAATACACGGCGGTCAAACTGTTCTCGTGCCTCTATGTAGGACATTTCGCCCCTACCTTTACATAGGTATAATATTTCTCTTGTGAAGTTTTCTGGACCTAGTGCTTGTACATCAGCATTAAGACGATCTGATGAACCCCAATAGTCCTTCCAATCGCTTTCCTTAGTGCCTCTGCGTTTATTCTTTTTGCCTTTGAGTGGTGGCTTTGTGGTTTTAAATTTGGCTAGTTTCTTGCCTATATACTTTTGCCCAGTGGTTGTATTTGTGATTAGATAAACAAATCCTTCATACTCGTCTGGTATAGTGTTTATCTGTTGTCCTTTGTAAGTCCAGTCCATACTGATACTTACCGTTGCCTATTTTTTCTTGTCTTGTTTTTGGTTCTTAAATGTTGTTAGAATCTCATCTGCACGTTGTTTAGCATGATTGCGTATTTCACGAAGCCATTTTCGAGATTCTTGCATAGTTCGCTCGCCTTTAAAACGCTCAAACTTTTCGTTTGCTTTAAAGTATTCTAAGTAAGCCTTAGTTAATTTGTCATGTGTATCGTCTTCAATGCTCATTCTACAATATCAACGTCGTTTGCGTAACTAGTGAAGCCGTTTTCTTTTATAACTTTAAGTACATTTTGTACACGACCTTGTAGTTCGTCTTTATGTGAAATCAAATAGATATTCTTCTTACGTTCTCTACCCATTTTCTTAAGAATAGCAAGACTGCTTTCAACACCAGCAGTGTCCATACCACTATCAATTAACTCGTCAACGAATAATAAGTTAACATTTTGATATAAACTTTCCCAAACATCACGGAATGCAAAACTTAGTCCTAAGATAAGTCTATTGCGTTCACCTCTTGACAAGTTATCAAAGTCTAAGTCTTGTCCGAGTTGTGTAATCTCAACATTCAAATCGTTTTGGAATACTACTTGATGCGGTAATCCGATACGATCTAAATAATATGTTAATCTGTTGTTTAGATATGCAAGATTTTGTTCAATAATCTTTTTACGAATAAACGAATCTTTATTTGTTAATAGTTTGTATAAAAATTCTTGATGTTCTTTAAGACTTGTTAATTCGTTAATAGTGTCCCATGAAACTTCTTGAATAGCAGTTTGTTGTAATTCTTCAATTTGATCAACATATGGATCGTTTTCTGTTTCTTTAGACTCTAATGCTCGTTTTAAATTATCAACATTACTTCGATGCTCGTATGCTTCTTTGGCTGTTTCATAAAATGTGTTAGGTTTTGCATCTAGATCACCTATTTCATCTAATTTAGATTGCACATTAATATACTTGTCATTAATCTCCATTAAGTATGTCATTGTTTCGCCATACTCTTCTTGGAGTTGTAATTCAATTTGATGTTTCTTTTCTTCGTGTAGTTCTTGACCACAACTGTGACACTTCGCATTAACAAGATTTTCTAAGTCTTTTGTATACTTTGTAATTTGTTTGTCGGTTTGAGTTAATGCACTTTCAAGTGTAGAACGTTCTTTTTCAAGATTAGTTTTTTGCTTATTGTTTTCAGACCAATTAGCCAATAACTCGTGTGCTTCGAGTTCTTTTTCAATGTCTAAATGTTCTAATTCATCAATGCCTTTTTGTAAACGGTCACAATCTTTAGCATTTGATTGACGCCAAGCACTTGATTTAACTTTTAAACTTTCAATAGTTTCTGCAATTTTCTCATTGCTTGTTTGTACTGCATTAATACGAGCAGTTTCATCTGTAATAGCATCTCGAACTTCTTTTTGTTTTATTTTTAGTTCTTCGGCTTTTTCAGTTAGAATAGTAATACCTAACAACTGTTCAATAATAGCACGTTGATCGTTTGATTTCATTGCTAAAAAAGGTTCAGTGTACGTATTAAGAGCAACAATATGCTTAAACATATCATGGCTCATGTGTAATAATGTATTAATTTCGTCTTGTGTTCGTCGACTGTCGCCTTGTGACTCATCAGTCATCTCTTGTTCGTTATCATCAATGTAGAACTTTAGTAGATTAGGACTGCGTCCACGCTCAATTCTATATTGTGTTCCGTCTTTTTCAAATTCTAGTGTAACTAACATACCTTTAGAATTTGTTTTGTTAATTAAGTTATTAAGTTTGATATTTGTTAATGCTTGTCCATACAAAGCATAACTTAATGCGTTAGCAATAGTAGTCTTACCTGTACCATTTCGTGAACCACTGTCGTCACCACCTTGGTCTAAGTTCTCGCCTAGTACTAATGTAAGTTGTCTGTTACTAAAATCTACAGCCTGGGTCTGATTGCCCACACTCATAAAGTTTTTAACAGTTAAATCTTTTAACAAAATCATATTTTATAACTCATGGTAAATGTCTAGTAGTTTTTGTTTGTTGTAATTTTCCGATTCAATTGCTTCAATCTCTTGTGATACAATTTGATCAATACTTTCAAACTTTGTAATATCAATATCTGAATTTATTTCGTCATCTTGTGTACTAGGAATTAATGTAATTTCTCTACACTCGAAATTCTTCATAAATTCTTCTTTAATGAAACTTGCTTCTTCGTAACTAATTGGAATATCTAGTGTTACTCTTAGATACATATTGGGTTTAATAAGTGTATCTTTTTGATCAATAAGTTGCGATAATTTTACAGTTCTATACTTAGGACATTGCGGCCAATCAATATACTGTGGTTCGCCACCATGTTCTAAAATCATCATACCGCGTTTATCATCCCAAGCATCAGCATAGTTGTGCGGAAACGCATTACCAATATATGTAATATTTCCTAATGTTTGACGTTTATGAAAATGTCCTGAGAATACATATTCTTGATGTTTAAAATGTTCTGCTTGAAGTTCGCCTGTTTCAGGCATTTTTACCATAGCATTCATATAAAAGTTTGGAAGTTCAAAATGCCCAAACATATATTTGCTTTTAACTTTAGGAATTTGTTTCCATTCTTCGCCTACTAGCCAAGGGACCATTGTACTATCACCAATTGTTGTCATTTTATTAACAACAGTAATACCGTCAATGTGATTAGCAAATTCTACAGAATGGATATCCCGTTTATCTTTATAGTATAAATCGTGATTACCGGGAAAGTAAAAGAATTGATCAAATGCTTTTCCTAGTTTTTCCAATGAACGTATCGAATGGTCCATCGTAATAATATTTAAACTGTTTCTGTTATGGTGCCAGTCGCCCATAAAGATGCCTGTTTCACATCCATTTAATTTTGCTTGTTCAATATACCAATCAACAAATGATTCACAGTCTTCGTTGTGCGTTTTAGAGTTAGATTTTAATCCAAAATGGATATCAGTAAACACTGCCGCTTTTTTAAACACTATATTTTCTCCAGGTTACTATACAATAATACACTACCTTTATGTAAAAGTCAACTATTTTATTTTTCTTGTTCTTCTTTTAATCTTCTTTGAGCATCTGCTTCTTGACGTTCAAATTCGCCTTGCATCTGTCTAGTATAACTTGGAGTCATATCATTCATTTCAAGGATATCATCTCTAATGTTTTGATTGCGTTTTTCAATGTTGATAACACGTACAAACGAGTTTGTAACTGCGGCAGTATAGTAAGCAAAAGGATTATCAGATTTTGATTCGTCAAACTGTAGTCCAATTTGTGCTAGTTGTAGTATGGCTTGTCCGCGCATCTCGTCATTATACGTATATCCACGAACATTACCACGAGTAGCATAACGATCACATAGTTTCATCCACATACGTGCTAGTTTTTCTGTTGCTGTACCGCCTCTAAGTGTAAAGTTGCCGTTTTCCATACCACCTGTCCAATGACTCTTACCAACGCAAATCAAATTATCCTTATCGTCAAACTTAAAGTGTTGGTACGGAGGAAAATTTAATTTAACTTTTGTATCTGCTACAGTCTTTGGATTTTTCTTACGACCTTTTTCCTCAGGAATATGATCAAATGTCATAATTCTAAAGATTAGTTCTTCTTTGGTAATTTTTTTATAATCTACTTCACATTCTGCTTGTTTAACTTTTTCACCTGCTAGTTTACGTGCGGCATAATCTGCATCACCTAGGCGCTTTGCTTTGTTACGTTTTGCTTCAGCAATAGTACGAACATTAATTTTATCCAAACTAGGCAGGATAATGTCATATTGTGCATACTCGTCGTCAGTAAAACTGCTAAAAGACGCCTTAGACTTATGAATCTCTTTCAATATGTCTTTGTTGTTTAAATAATTTACTTTTCTCAAGATATTTCTCCAATTTTATTCCTTATTATAAACTACTCTGATAAAAAAGTCAATAAATACTTATAACGAGGATTACCAATTATGATATTTGACGAATTTAAAAAACCTGAAGCCGGCGGACTTTTAGATACCGCTGAACGCATCATTAAAGATGGAATCGCTGATTTCCAGGAAGGTGCTAAAGGGTTTATGAAATCAATTAGATCACGCACTATACCTTCTGACGGTGAACCTAGCGAACTTAAACTAGCAGAAGCAAGTTGGGCAACAGATCCAGCGGGAAAAGATTGGCGTGTCAAATTAAGTATTCCTAATATTCAGTCTTATAACGAGAGTCCGTTAATTGGACAGTTGAAGAAAACTGGAGGCTTATGCTTTCCATATACTCCAACTATTATTATGCAACATAGTGCAAACTACAATGCATTAACCCCGGTACATAGTAATTATCCGTTCTATGCTTATGAGAATTCAAGTGTGGACGCAATGACACTAACTGGTCAATTTTATGCTCAAAACTCATTAGAAGGAGCATATTGGTTAGGATGCTTACATTACTTAAGATCTGTAACAAAAATGTTTTACGGTCAAAGTTCAAATCAAGGAGCACCACCGCCAGTAGTTAAACTAAACGGATACGGTGACTATGTTTTTAAAAATGTTCCGGTAATCATTACAAACTTTACACTAGATATGCCAACAGATGTTGATTATATTGCAGTTAACTTAGCACAGTTAGAAAAGAACGCAAAACGCATTGCTAACACAGATACTAGCCCAGATGAAAAAGGCCAAATTGCATATGTTCCTGTTGAAAGTCAAATTTCTGTAACACTACAACCAATATACTCTAGATCAGAAGTTGAGAAATTTAGTTTAGATGCATTTGTAAGAGGAGACTATGTTGGTAAAGATAAAGGATTCATCTAATGGCAAATGATTCACCCTGGGGAAAAACAAGAATATCAAGTTCAGGATATTTAGATATCTTATCTATTCGAACAGTGCCGGCTGACAATGACGATGTGCTATACGAAATTCAATCACAGTATCATCAACGTCCAGATTTATTAGCATATGATATGTACGGTTCACCGAAGTTATGGTGGGTATATGCTCAACGTAATATGGATACGTTAAAAGATCCAGTTTATGATTTTAGAGCAGGTGTAAGCATATATGTTCCTAAAGGTAGTCGACTACGAACCTTGTTAGGAATTTAGTATGGCAGTAAAGCAACTATACCCGTGGCAAACTGAAGAAGGTAAAAAAGAGTTTAATCAAACAGACGGACTTGATGTCTATGATGAAGATTATACAAACCCTACACCACTTCCTAATGGATACACTAGACCAGGACAGCAATCCGACGGTACAATAGCGTTCAAACCAAACAAGTCAATCGACACTAATGCAGATGCATTATCAGTTGAATCAATAGATAACACAGAAAATAAAAAAGCAACAGATGCCGCGAAAATTTTTAAAGAAATGTCTAAAATTGAATCAGCCGTAAGAAACTTTAGTGCCACCGGCGATGGTCGAATTATTGCTCTACCTATGCCAAATGTATTAATGCCTTATGCTAGTCACTCTTACAAACTTGGATTGTATTCCTTGTCAGATCACGAACTTAATAATCCAGATGAAACATACAGAACAAACTATCCTAAAGTTGCTGTATTACAAAGCGGTGGCGGATTAGGCGATAAAAAAGTAACAACAGCATATGAGATTAACGGTAAAAGGATTGAGTTCTTTATTGATAATTTAGAAATTGAAACTATTATTTCTCCTACTAAGAAAAAAGGGGTAACTAACGCGGTTGGTTTTAGATTTGAAGTACACGAGCCTTATAGTATGGGATTGTTTCTACAGGCTTTACAAATTGCGGCACTAGAAGCAGGGCATAAAAATTATACTGAATCACCTTTTCTTTTAACAATTGACTTTGTTGGTTGGAAACAAGATGGAACACCATATTCTGTTCCAGAATCAAAACGTATGCTTCCGTTTAAACTTGTCGGAAGTGAGTTAGCAATTAATGGCGGCGGTAGTACATATACTGTAGAAGGAGTTGCCTACAACGATGTTGTACTTACAGACCAAGTACAGCGGTTACCGGTTGATGTTTCTATTAAAGGTAGAACAATACAATCAATGATGCAAAGCGGTCCAGGAAGTTTATCTGCCGCTCTTAATTTACATCATACTAAAAAAGCAATTGATGACAAAGTTCTTACTGCTGATCAATACTTTATTACATTTCCTAAAACTAGAGCAACTAAAGGCAATAGCAAACCACTTGACAGTGAAACTAAAGGTGCTAACGAACAAAGTGAAGTTGGTACAGGAAATACAATTACTTCGAGTTTAAATGAAAATAAAAAAACTAAAGAAGAATATGAAATGTTATGGCACGCTGTTACAAATGCAGGAAAAATTTCTCGTGAAGCATTAGAATATGTACGAGAAAAATTAAGCAGTTTAGTATCCAAAACTTCTATTGGACAAGAAATTGAAAAGAAACAAACAGGTGAACAAAATTCAAATAATATTGGAAATGCAACTGTGTTTGATCCAGAAGCATTTGGTGTTACTAATCAACCATACGGTCTTGCAGGATTTACTTGGGATGAAGAAAATCAAATTTGGAATAGAGATAGCGGACAATTAAAAATTGATCCTGCACTTGGAGAACTTAAATTTACAAAAGGCACAAGAATACAGGATGTTATTAGTGAAATAATTATTATTTCTGATTATGGTAAAAAGATCGTTGGTGCACCATCAGACGAAAACGGATTTAAAGAATGGTTTAGAATTGATACTCAAGTATTTCAGATCTCCGATAATGACACAGAAGATCAAATCGGCCGCAAACCTAGAATTTATGTATTCAGAGTGTTACCATACAAAGTGCATGAGTCGAGGTTTATAGCGCCAAGTGCCAATGCCGCAGGAATTAGACATCTAAAAAAACAAGTCTGTAAAAAGTATGACTACATTTATAGTGGAGCAAATGATGATATTCTTGATTTACAACTTAACATGGATAACACATTCTTTAAAAGCATTTCTCCAGGTAACTATCCTAAAACAAGTGGTCAAGAATCTGCATCTTCAGATCAAGAAAAGAAAGATGCATTACAAACAGAGACCGGTAATAAAGAAACACTAGGGGGAGAAGGCGGACCAACAGGTGATAGTGATATGCAAAGCACAGTCGCTCTTTCCACTGGTGCTGTGTCGCCAGATGATGCTAAAATTGATATTGCCCGTAGATTTAACGAAGCCATTGTAAACAGTGATGTTGATATGCTCACAGTTGATATGACAATCTGGGGCGACCCTTATTACATTGCAGATAGTGGTATTGGAAATTACAATTCAGAAAACACAGAATTTATTAATCTAAGCAGTGACGGAACTATTGATTATCAAAACGGTGAAGTTGACGTGGAAGTAAATTTTAGAACACCTATTGATATTAGAGACAATGGTATTATGGGTTTCCCTGGCGATCAAGTCGCAGTTAACCAGTTCAGTGGCTTATATCAGGTAATTAAAGTAATGAACACTTTTGCTGGAGGACAGTTTAAACAAGTTCTTGAACTTATACGTAGAAGTAATCAACGACCTGAAGCAGAAACTGATCAATCAGACAAAACTTCTACTAAGATTACAAATGAAGAAAAGAAAATTCAAGGACAAAAACCAAAAGAATTTGATAAGAGTCTTATTGTAGTAGATGCAGATTTAATTGACGAATATTTAAAGAACGCAAGTCCTGAAGCATTAGTTACCGCAGGAGTAGATGTAAGTCAAATTAGAACAACTAAAAAAGTTGGTCTTCCAGTTCATGTGTATGAATCATTAGTAACAGAAGGCGGAACTGAAATTGCAAGAAAACGTCTTAATAATAGCGGCAACACAGACATATAAGGATTGTAAATGGCAGAAACAAAGCGTACCGCAGGCAGTAAAGGTAAACTAGATCCAGGCCCGTATATTGCAAGGGTAATTAGCCACCTTGATCCTAACTTCATGGGAGGCCTTGAAGTTGAATTACTAAAAGCAACCGGCAGTGCTAACGACATTGCGGCAGACGAACAAACATTTAAAGTAAAGTATTCTAGTCCTTTCTTTGGACAAACACCTTATACTGGTCTAAGTAAAAATGAAGATTATGCATATACTCAACAAGCGTATGGCTTTTGGGCAGTTCCACCTGATATCGGCTCAAGAGTAATTGTTATTTTTATCGAAGGCCAGCCCAATATGGGATATTACATTGCTTGCGTTCCTGACAATTATACAAATTTTACAGTTCCCGACAGGGGAGTTGCAACTAGTTATTATAGTGGACAGCCTACTATCTCAGAAGCATTTGGTTCAGCAATAACTGGTAAACTAGTTACTGGCGAAATTAATAAAAAGAATATTCAAGACAATACAGGTACCGACCCAACAAAGTTTAGGAAGCCAATTAATCATGACTGGATGTCTATGCTTGCACGAGCAGGATTAAACGCTGACGGTACTAGAGGATTAACATCTTCAAGTGCAAGACGCGATGTTCCTAGTATGGTAACAGGAATTAGTACTCCAGGTCCATATGATAAACGTAAAGGAAAGCCTAAAGCACCGTATGGAACAAAAGGTGCAACAGCAAATATTCCTTATAGTAGATTAGGTGGTACTAGTTTTGTAATGGATGACGGTGATGAAAATTTTACTAGAATCGGACCTGCAAGCACACATAACAAACAATTTAAAAATTCTGCACTAGGCGAAAGAGGAGGTGATCCTTCAATTCCGCATAATGAATTAACAAGAATACGCACTAGAACCGGACATCAAATTCTATTACATAATACAGAAGATTTAATCTATATTAATCACGGTAGTGGTAATAGTTGGATTCAAATGAGTGCTAATGGCAAAATTGATATCTATTCAAAAGATTCACTAAGTGTTCATAGTGAAAATGATGTAAACTTAACTGCTGATAGAGACATCAATATGCAAGCAGGTCGTAACATTAATTTATTAGCCAAGTCTGATATACAACTTGAAACAGATGCAAGTATTAAAACTCTAGCAGGCATTAACACACACATTACTAGCGGAGCATACAGTTACGTTAATAGTGGAGTAGACCATGTTGAAACAGCATCAAACATTCATATGAACGGTCCAATTGCTTTACCGACAACTCCGTTGTCCACTCACGTGGTTCCTGGCGCTACCGCTACCGCTACCGCGTCTCTACACAAACGCTTGCCACAACATGAGCCTTGGGAACATCATGAAAACGTAATACCTAATGAATACACTCCTGTTAAAACTGATAGAACTACAGCAATGGACATTACAGGCTATAATGATATTGATTCAGTACCTGATACCTTTAAAAAACAGTCGAAAAACTAACGGATAAATATTGATATGAGCACACTTGAAAAGAATACAGTTCAAACAGTTAGGATTAAAAGTAATGCTGTAGAGCCAAAACCGGTAAAACAGTCAACTTATAGAGGCCTAAGTACGGTTAATCCTGACAACGAGCAATATACTTTATATGATATTGGTTTAATTAAACAAGATCTATTAAATCACTTTCATATTAGGCAAGGTGAAAAGTTAGAAAATCCAGAATTTGGAACAATTATATGGGACGTATTATTTGAACCAATGACTGAAACACTTAAAGAAGCCATCGTAACTGATGTAACAACCATTATTAATAGTGACCCTCGTGTTAATGCTACAAATGTTATTGTAGACCAGTACGAAAGCGGTATTCAAATCGAATGTGAGTTATCATATCTACCTTACAATATATCAGAGCAGATGAAATTTTCCTTCGACCAGAATGCTGGGTTCTTAGGTTAAAGAATTAAGTACTCAGTTTACGAAAACAAATAAATACTTATAACGAGGAATAATAGATGTCAACAACGGATAGACAGAATAGATTACTGCTTGCAGAAGACTGGAAGAGAGTATATCAAACATTTAGAAACGCAGACTTTAGGTCATATGACTTTGATAGTCTACGTAGAACAATGATCGCATATTTGCGTGAAAACTATCCAGAAGACTTTAACGATTATATTGAATCCTCAGAATATCTTGCTCTAATTGACCTTATTGCTTACCTCGGGCAAAACTTGGCATTTAGAGTAGATCTTAATGCTCGTGAAAACTTTATCGAACTTGCAGAACGTAGAGAATCCGTACTACGTTTAGCACGACTACTTTCTTACAATCCAAAGCGTAATCAAAGTGCAAATGGTTTACTAAAGTTTGATAGTGTTTCTACAACTGAAGATATTGTAGATGCAAATGGAGTAAACTTATCAGGACAAACTATTGTTTGGAACGATCCAAGTAATCCTGATTGGTCAGAACAATTCCGTAAAATTTTAAATTCAGCATTACCAGAAAATGGTATTGTTGGCAGACCTGTTAAAAAAGGACAGGTTGACGGCATTACTACAGAACAATATAGATTTAATGCTACAAATACTAATCTTCCAGTTTATAGTTTTAGTAAAAACGTAGGCGAAAAAAATGTAGTGTTTGAAGTAACAAGTTGTACTATTAACTCTAACACAATCTCTGAAGAAACTCCATTACCTGGTAACAGTTTAGCATTCTTATATAGAGAAGACGGTAAAGGAGCAGGTTCGTCAAATACAGGATACTTTGCACATTTTAGACAGGGAGTTTTAGACCAAGGAAACTTTAGTATTAAAAGCCCAATCGAAAATCAATCAGTTGCTATTGACACTACAAATATTAATAATTCAGATGTTTGGCTTTATAAATTAGATACCAACGGCAATGAACAAGAATTATGGACAAAGGTTGATAGTGTTGAAGGTAACAATATTATCTACAACAGTTTAAATAAAAATCAAAGAAACGTCTTTGCTGTTTTAAGTAGAATTGAAGATAGAATTAGTTTAATTTTCTCAGACGGCACGTTTGGAAACTTACCTAAAGGAAATTTTAGATGTTATTTTAGAAAAGGCATAGGAAGTAAACTTACTATTACTCCTGATAGTATGACAAATATTAGTGTCAGTGTTCCTTATCTAAGTGCTTCCGGTACTAACGAAGTTCTTAGCATTACTATGTCTTTAAAATATACAGTTGACAATTCAAGTTCAACTGAATCAACAAGAAGTATTAAACAAAACGCTCCAGCAACTTACTATACACAAAATAGAATGATTACTGCTGAAGATTATAACGTAGCACCGTTAACAGTTAGTCAAGAAGTTGTAAAAGCAAAAAGTGTTAATAGAACAGCAAGCGGAGTAAGTAGGTACTTTGATTTAATTGATGCTACTGGAAAATATTCTAGCACTAACATTTATGGTAATGACGGTGCAATTTATAAAGAAGTTTTAAGCAAACGTATTAATTTTAGTTTTGCTACTAGAACAGATGTTGAAGGTCGAATTGCAAATACAATTCAACCATTATTAACTAGTCAAGAAGTTAAGAACTTTTACTTAGGAGAGTTTCCTAAAATTTCCGCTGGCGACTTGTCTGCAAGTTGGACTCAAGTAGCATATCAAACAAATAACTCGAGCGGATATTTAACAGATACATTAGGTATCAAATATACAACAGGTCCATTTACAGGTAGTACATTAAGATATTTAGAGCCAAATTCAATTATTAAATTTGTTGCTCCAACAGGACAGTATTTTGATACTAAAAATCAAAACAAATTAGAAACTGGTGATGCAACACCAGATGGTGCCGTAACTTACCTTTGGACTAAAGTAGTTAGAATAAACGCCGACGGTACTGAAAACTTTGAAGATGGTACTGGCCCTATTGTGTTTAACGATGTTATTCCAACAGGCGCAATACTTAACGAAATTAAGCCTAAGTTTGCAACTAACATTACAGACGCAGTTAGTTCACAGATGGCAGAACAAATTTTTGCATATAGAACATTCGGTCTAAGATATAATGTTGTAGACAGAGAATGGAGAATTATTTTCAATAATAACTTAAACGTTAGTAACGCATTTAATATGGGTAAAACAGGTGATACTTCAAATCAGAATTTAGATTCAAGTTGGGTGTTATTGTTTGAAACTGACGGAGAAAAATATACTATTACATACAGGGGTGTGCGTTATATCTTTGAAAGTGATAAGGAAGTTAAGTTTTACTTCGATGAAACAGATAGAATTTATGATAGCAGAAGTGGTAAAGTTATTAGAGATAAGATTAACTTACTTTCTATTAACAAAACTCCTGATAGTGCGGCACCATTAACTGTTGATTTTCCTTGGCAAATCACTAAAGAATATAGAGATGCTGAAGGATATATTAATAGTAAAAAAGTAGAAGTAGGGTTTTTTGATTCAGACGATGACGGTGTTATTGATAATCCAGAATCGTTTTTACAGTTTGTTGATCCTGACACAAATCCAGATCAGAAATTTGTATTTTTAAAAGAAGTTATTAGCAATAATAAATCAACAAATTATAATTATATTAATCCTCAAGTTGAAAATATTGTTGTTAGACAAAATGAATCAGCAACAGGACCACTATCTAGTTATGACGATGGTGTAATTTTTTACTTCATTGATGCTGATGTTTTTAAACAGTATTCGGGTACAACTTCTACACTTTCATTAGTTACAAATTATAAAGCATATGTTGGAAGAGGCGATCTTAAATTCCAATATGTACACAGTGCTGATGAAAACAATAGAATTGATCCTAGTTCAACAAATATTGTTGATACATTCTTATTAACAAAAACATATGATAGATCATATAGAGAATATTTAACAGGTACTAGAGATACTAAACCTCTACCACCTAGCACTGATGCATTGTTCCAGAGTTTTGGAAGTTCAATTAATAAGATTAAATCGATCAGTGACGAAGTAATTTACCATCCAGTAAAATATAAAATTTTATTTGGAAACAAAGCAGATTTAGATTTACAAGCAACATTTAAAGTTGTTAAGAATCCAGACATTGTTACTAATGATAACGATATTAAATTACAAATTATCAATGCTATTAATACATTCTTTAGTTTAGAATTTTGGGACTTTGGAGACAAGTTTAGTTTTTCAGAATTGTCAACATTTATTATGACATCAACTGCTCCTAATATTAGTACAGTAGTTCTTGTTCCTAAACAAACAGACAAAGCATTTGGTAGTTTATACGAAATAACAACTGAAAGCGATGAGATTTTTATCTCAGGAGCAACAGTCGACGACGTCGAAATTATCGACAGTGTTACAGCATCAAGGTTAAGAGCGACAGGTGCTATAACTACAACGGCTTCCAGTGGAAATGCTGGGATCCAATCTACTTCAAATAGCGGAGGAAGCAGTTACTAATGGCTTTTGAAAATGATCAAAACGAGTTTCCAATTCAACCTGGTGATAACGAAAACGAAAAAAGAACCAGTTTACAACACTTACCTCGTTATTTTAGAACAGTAGCAAACAAGAAGTTTCTTAACAGTACACTTGACCAGTTAATGCAACCTGGCGAGATTGAAAAGATTAGTTCTTATTTCGGCAGAAGAGATGCTAAAGCATTTAGACCTGATGACAACTACATTGATGATGTAAATTCAGATAGAGAAAATTATCAGTTAGAGCCTTCTGTAGTTATCAAAGACCAATTTAATAATGTTGATTTTTATAAAGACTATAATGACTTTATAAATCAACTATCAGCATTTGGAAATTCTAATACTAACCATTCAAAAATTAATGCACAAGAATATTATGCATGGAATCCACATATCGACTGGGATAAGTTTGTAAACTTCCGCGAATATTATTGGTTACCAGCCGGACCACAAGTTTTACCTATTTACGGACAAAATAAAGAAATTGTTTCAACTTTTAAAGTAACAATAGAGGAGAATGACGACAACGTAGCATATAAATTTACGCCTACGGGCCTAACACAAAATCCTACTTTAAAACTTTACAAAGGTCAGACTTACATCTTTGAGGTTGACACCCCTGGGTATCCTATTGCGTTTGCCACTAATAGGGCATTTACTCCAGGACAGGCTATAGTTACAGAAACAGTCGAAGGTGTTATTGCTCCAGGTAAGTTTGAAGCCGAGTTATATGATTTCGATGGTTACGATACTGGTGAATACATAGTAGAACCTGTAGAAGGTGGCATCGAGGGATTTACCCAAGGAGATAATATTTCAACACTATGGACTGACGGCATTGAGTCGGCAACTGTGTTTGTTGAAAAGGGTAAAATTAAATTTACGGTGCCTTTAGATGCACCTGATAAACTATTTTATATTAGTAAAGACGATGTTAATACTAGTGGCTTAATTAATATTTTTAATATTTTAGAAAATACAGAAATTAATGTAGAAGAAGAAATATTACAAAAGAAGACATACCAAACAAGAACAGATGTAGAACTTTCAAACGGTATGTTAGTAGAATTTTTAGGAGATGTTACACCTGCAAAATATGCTCAAGGTACTTGGTATGTTGAAGGTGTGGGAGATTCTATTAACTTAATTGCTAAATCAGATCTTGAAATTACAGGACCTTATAGTGAAAGTGTTTTTGTACCTTTTGATAGTGATAATTTTGACAAACTTCCGTTTGGTCAAGCACTAAACTATCCTAAGGATAAAGATTATATCACAATTAATCGAGCGGCAATTGACGGAAACCCTTGGACCAGACATAACAGATGGTTTCATAGATCAGTAATTGAAACTGTTGCTAGAGAAAATGGCACTCCAATTGATATTGATCAATCAGCAAGGGCAACAAGACCAATTATCGAATTTGATGCAGGATTAAGACTTTACAATTTTGGATCTAAATTTAAAACAAATGTTGATTTAATTGACGACAAGACTATTGATGTATTTTCATTAATTGAAGGTTCGATTGGATATAACATTGATGGTATTGATTTAGCAGATGGTTTGCGTATTCTATTTACAGCAGACCCAGACCAGCGTGTTAATGGTAAGATTTATAAAGTTAAATTTATCGATCATAACAGTATACGTCAAATTGCATTACAAGAAGAGTCAGATACAGATCCATTAACAAACGAAACTGTTTTGATTAAAGCAGGTATTGAAAATCAAGGCAAAATTTATTGGTACAATGGAACCAAGTGGATTAAAGCACAAGAAAAGATTTCTGCAAACCAACCACCATACTTTAATTTGTATAGTTCTTCAGATGAAAATTTTGATAGTTATATATCAACTACATTTAAAGGAACAAAACTTTTTAGTTATAAAGTTGGAACTGGTACTAACGATAGTGTGCTAGGATTTCCGTTAAGTTATAGAAACATTGAAAATAGTGGAGATATACTTTTTAACTTTGATCTGTTAAATGACGAATTTACATACCAAGTAAATCAAGTTCAATATACTCAAAAAACAGATACTACTACTTTAAGAAAGTATACAGATTTAAACACTTATGAAAATGTAAGTGGTTGGAAAAAAGCAACAACAGAAAGTCAGCAAAAAGTTATTCGTCAATATGTTGTTGAAGGTCAAAAAAATAACTTTGCTATCGATGTTTATAATCGCAGTGGAGATCTTAACGAACTAGAAGTTAGTGTTTGGGTTAACAATGAGCGTAGAGCAGATTGGGAAATTAACAGAGAAAACGGTGTTGCATATATTACGTTTACTAACGATCTTACAACCGGTGATAATATTATTTTACGCTGTACTAGTGAAGCAGATAAAAACAGTAATGGCAAATATGAGTTTCCAATTAACTTACAAAACAATCCGTTGAATCAAAATATTGTTAACTTTACATATGGTGAAGTTAATGATCATGTTAATAGCATTATTGAAAATGTTAATGAGTTTTCAGGAGTGTTTCCTGGAGTTAGTAATTTAAGAGACTTAGGCCAACTTTCAGAATACGGTACTAAGTTTACTCAACATAGTGGTGCATTACCTTTAGCAATTTATCATATTACTAATAAAGATTTTAATATGGTTAAAGCCATCCGTTATGCTAGAAAAGAATATGCTAAGTTTAAACGATCATTTATTAACATTGCTTCAAATTTAGGTATTGATGGATCTGCAAGAACTTTAGTAGATAAGATTATTGAAAAATGGCAATCGGACAAATCAAAACAGTCAGCATTTTATTGGACTGATATGATTGGTAACGGCGCGAAAAAAGTTCGCGAGTTTAATGTTGTTGATACAGGTAATAGGTTTTACAGTTTAACAACTCCGTTTAGTTTATTAGATATTAGTGCAAAAGCAGTTTACGTTTACAAAAACGATCAACAACTAATGCACAGTGTAGATTATACATTTACAGATGAAGGATTTATTCGTTTAGAAGACAGTTTAGAAATTGCAGTTAACGATGTAATTACAATTTACGAATATGAATCAACTGATGCTTCATATATTCCGCCAACTCCAACAAAATTAGGATTATGGCCATTACATTTTCCTGTAAAATATACTGACAACACTTACAGAACTCCGCAAGTTGTTATTAAAGGACACGACGGTAGTATTATAAAGGCATACGGAGATTATAGAGATGATGTTATTCTTGAATTAGAAAAACGAATCTATAATAATATTAAAGTTCAATACGATAAAGATATTTTTGATATTGATAGTTTTGTAGGCCATCGTTCAAGAGAAACTCAATTTACTAAAAATAATATCGATGATATTATTATTACAGACTTTATCGAATGGTTAAGCATTGCAGGCGATCCTGATTATACAGATTTTAGTTTTTATGACAGAGAGGATTCATTTACTTGGAATTACTCTATTATGTCAGATCCAGATGGAAAGCCATTAAATGGTTTCTGGCGTAGTGTTTATAATGAATATCTAAGTACAGATACTCCGAATACAACACCTTGGAAAATTTTAGGGTTTGTTGAAATGCCGACTTGGTGGACAGAAGTATATGGTCCAGCCCCGTACACAAAAGAAAACTTAATTCTTTGGGAAGATTTAGAAGTAGGCAGGGTTAGAGAACCTAATAAGCCAATTAGATATCGTCCTAATTATGCACGTAAAGATCTTACAAAATACGTTCCAGTAAATTCACAAGGACAATTAGTAAGTCCGTATGAAAGTGGATATGCTAGAGGACTTATTGCTCCTGATACAAATAAAGCATTTGTGTTTGGCGACGAAGCACCAACTGAAACAGCATGGCGCAGAAGTTCAGAATTACCGTTTGCATTAATTAATGCTTGGCTAATTTGCCAACCAGCAAAAGTTATTGGAACAGGATTTGATAGAGCAAGAATAGTTCGCTCTGCGGCAAATGAACTCATTTATAATACAAGCAATAAACGTCTTACACCAACAGATATTATATTCCCTAATACAGCGGAATCACAAACTCGTGTTACTACTGCTGGATTGGTCAACTATATGTTCAATTACATTAATGCAGATGTTACAAAGTTAAATGAAACATATAGTGAACAAGTAAAAACTATCGGAGTACAACTAGGATTTAAAATGGGAGGCTTTAGCACTCCTGCTAAGTTTAAGTTGTTACTAGACTCAAGAACACCTAGCAATAAAGGTAATGTTTTTATTCCTGAAGAAAACTACAAGATTTTCTTTAACGTTTCAACACCTATTGATACTGTTTCATACAGTGGTGTTATTATTGAAAAGAATGCTTCGGGTTTTGTTGTTAAAGGATATGACAGAAGTCGTCCATACTTCTTATATAATAAACCAATTGACCGTGCTTCAGATCCTGTAGTTAATATTGGCGGAGTAAGCGAACCATTCCTTGAATGGCAAAATGGCGAGCAGTATAGAGTTGGTCAAATTGTCCGCAACGGCGACAACTTCTTTAGAGTAAAAGTAACACACACTGGTGCTGGATTTAATTTAGATAACTTTACTAGACTAGCAGAGTTACCAATTGAAGGCGGCGTTGAAGGTGTTATTAGAAGAAACTTTGAACTTGATGCGACACAATTAAAGTACGGAACATTAATGCGTACACCTCAAGAAGTTATCGACTTCCTATTAGGATACGGACAATGGTTAGAATATAAAGGGTTTTCTTTTGATAATTTTAATCGTGAAATTGAAACTATTGAAAACTGGGAACTAAGTGCTAGGGAGTTTTTATTCTGGACCACACAGAACTGGAGTTCAGGTGCATTACTTACACTTTCACCTAGTGCAAGCAATTTAAAATTTAGTAAAGACTATGCAGTTGTTGATAACATCTTTGATAATTTTTATGATTATACATTATTAAAAGCAGATGGACAAAAATTAAGTGAAAACTTTGCTAATACTATTAGAACAAATCAAAACGAATTTGGATTAAAACTTAAAAATACTGCTGATGGAATATACTTTTTAAAACTTCCATTAGTACAAAAAGAACACGTTGTATTAATTGATAATACAACAGTCTTTAATGATACAATTTATAGTCCAGCATCTGGTTATAGACAAGCACGTATTAAAGGTGTTGGCTATCGTACTAGCGGTTGGAATGGAAGTTTTGATGTTCCTGGCTTTACGTACAATGATGTTAGAATTAAAGACTGGGAAGAAAATACTGATTATGCTATTGCTGATATTGTAAAGCATAAAACATTTTATTATAGTGCTAAAAAGAAAATTCCAGGAAGTTTAAATTTTGATGATACAGAATGGTACAGATTACCTCAAGAACCTAAATCAGAACTTATTCCAAACTTTGATTATAAAGCAAATCAGTTTGCAGACTTTTATGATCTTGATACTGACAACTTCGATAGTGAACAACAACGTATTGCACAACATTTAATTGGATATCAAAAGAGACAATATTTAGAAAATATTATTCCTGATCCAGTTAGTCAATATAAATTCTATCAAGGATTTATTCAAGATAAAGGTACACAAAATAGTTTAAGTAAATTGTTTGATGCTCTGTCTAATACAGAAAATTCAAGTTTAGAATTTTTTGAAGAGTGGGCATTTAAAGTAGGTCAATATGGAGCAAGCGGTGGCTTTGAAGAAGTTGAATATTTAATTGACGAATCAAAGATGCGTTTACAGCCACAGCCATTCCAGTTGGTACAAAATATAGATCCACAAGCAACAGACTTAGTATATAGATATGCTAAAAATGATGTTTATTCTAAACCTGAAAATTATAATCATACACCATTCCCAACTAAAGATTTAAGCGATTCAGATTCGTATATTAAAACTGCTGGGTATGTTGCTGAAGATGATATTGATTTTAAATTTACAAACTACGATAGTATTTTAGACTTTTCTGTAAAATCAGTTTCAGTAGGTCAGTATGTTTGGGTTAGTAAACGTGGACAATCGTGGGACGTTTTACGACAAACTGAAACACCATTCAAGGTTAAAAGTATTATTAATAGTGATAGTTCAAGTTCTATTGAGATTGAACTTAATAGAGTCCCGCAATTTGAAAAAGATGACATTATTGGTGTACTAGGAACAATACCAGATTCAGAAAGATTTTATAAAGTTAAACGAGTAAGTCTTAATATTGTATATGCTGAAACTACAGGAGAAGTACCTGACGTTCCAGAAGCAAACGGATTCCTTGTTAAACTTAACTCAGTAAGAGTTCCGTCATTGACAGATGTTAATGCAGTTGTTACCCGAGATAATTATTCAGCAAATGAGCGTGTTTGGGTTGATTCAGATGAAGTTAACCGTTGGACTGTTTTAGAGAATACAAACAATTATAAATTAAATCAAAAAAGTTATAATGCTACACTCGATGGAGTGTTTGGCAGTGATACTAGACGTTTTGGATCAAGCATTTCTGCTAACGATATTAACACAGTAGTTGCCGTAGGTGTTCCTAATCCTACTAACACTAGTTTAGGTAGAGTAGACATTCACTATAGAGCGGCAGAAAACTTGAATATGATTCAATCACAAGTACTTGACTGTCCTCCAAACTTGTTTACAGGTGGCGAAAGTTTTGGTAGTTCTACAGCAGTAAGCACTGACGGTAAGTTTATTGTAGTTGGAATTCCTTATGCTGGCAATGTTAAAACAACATACAAAGGTACATTTGATCCTGTTTCAACATATCAACAAGATGACATTGTACAGTATACTAATCAATTCTGGAAAGCAAAAACAACAGTATTTCCAAGTGATGACAGTTTAGCATATCCAAGTTTTGCATCTCATGTTAACGCAGTTGTCGGTACAGATGACGACGGAGTCTATGATAACCTTTGGTTAATTTTACGAGGAAACTTTACATTCCAAGAAGAAGTAACTGATCACGTTTTAATTAGAGCCCAATCAGTTCAATACGAAGGAAGTGCAGTTGGCGACAAATTACAGTTAATTTGGAACTCTAAAAATACTAGATATCCATCAGGTGTTAATCCATTTAATGACAGCAATATATTATCATCAGACTTCTTTACAGGAGAACACATCATTGAAGAAAAGGTTGATGATATACTATTAGTTGACAATACACAAGCAATTCCAGATATTGGAGAAACAATTAGTAGTGATATTGCATTAGGTATTGTTGTATACAAATATACAACTGGTGACAATAGAACACTTATCTATGTTAATGAAACAAATGGCGATTTTGCAGATGAAGGTACATTAACAGTTGGCGATATTAATATCGGTAGTTACGAACGTGCAGTACAACAACCTAATGATGATCTTGCAGGTTGGTGGAAAATTCCAGTCGGTCAGACATTTAACGTAACACAAACTATTGAAACTAAACCATATTTAATTGTTCAAGACATTATTAAACAAGCAGAAGTTCGTACAGTTAATTATTGGGAAAATGTTTATAACATTGTAGATGACGCTGATCCTGGAGTTCCGTCATATATTGAAACATTAACATGGAATAGTGAAGCAGGATATGAAATCTCAGACAAGTGGGTATTCAGATTACCTAAAACACTTGAAAATGATATTACAGCACCGAACGATGAATTTCAATTTTGGTTTAATGAATATCGTAATGCAGATGGAATTGTACAAGAGCCATCAGTTATTGCTCCTGAATTAGACCACGATTATCTGAATAGAACAACTCACAGAGTTTATGATATCTGGGACGGTTGGGCGAATGTAAACTTAACTAACTTTGATAATAGTGGTTCGCCAACACCAGGCGATCCTGACTACAATCCCAATTATGGTAATCCGTATATTCCAGTTGTTGGCGATATTGTAAGAGATAACGATACTCTTGCAACAGGTGAAGTCATGTATGTCGAAAAGGTGTTTAATAACTTAAGACTCTTCCTTAGAAATACAACAGGAACATGGAAGAAAGGTAGTGAATTTGGGAACATTTCAAGTTTAAGTATAGTTGAAGGTTCACAAGGTGCAGGAACTATTAGACTTGTTGGTACTACAATAGGAGTATATTTAACAAACAATACAGTGGGTCCACTTATTGTTATTGATAGAGGCGAAAACCTTACTCCAGGAAGTACTAGAACATTACAAAATTTTGAATACTGGGTTTATAAACAAACAGTAATACAAGGTTCTCCAAGAGAGGCAAATCCACCTTCATTATCAAATAATGATTGGACTAGAGTCTATAACATACCTGTAACTGAAACAGGGATAGCAAGCGGACTTGTGCGTCAAGGAGCATATGCAGTTTACGAAAGAAATGCTAGTAACTTCTATGTATTAACAAACGTCTATACAATGCCAGATAGTACTAACTACAAACATCTTGGAGCAACTATAGATTTAATTACTCGACCAGATGGAAGTCGTGCAATTTATATTTCAAGTAAGGGTAATAACACATTTGCAGAACCTGGTAGAATTAATATTATTAATTACGATGAGTCACTAGGCTGGCAATTAGGTTCAGATGAAAACTATCGTGGAGAACACGATCCGACTATTACATATTACGAAGGTGAATATGTAAAATATGCAGAAGAAATTTATCAAGCAACTACTAATGTTTTACCTAGAGCATTTAATTTAGCAGACTGGGTGTTAGTTGAAACAGGCGTTGACTTAAACGGATACATTCCTAACAATACAGGATTTATTGTTGGCAATGATAGTGCATTAGAAACTTCTAATCTATTACAGTTTGGATCAAATTATGATGTAAGTAAAAACGGACACGTATTAGCATCAGTAGTTAAGTATGGCGATCAAGTTGACAGTGCATTAAGTACTCCTAAACTTGCGATTTACAGATTAATTAACGGACAGTTCCTTTGGGATCAGTTAGTTGATTCGGAGAAAGTAGATATTAACTACGGATCAAGTGTTGCTGTTTCTGATGATGGCAAATTTATTGCTGTAGGTGCAACTAATTGGAGCACAACTTATACAAATGCTGGTGCAGTTTATCTATATGAATCAATTCACGGAACATTTAGTCTAGTACAAACACTAACTGGTCCAAAAGGATTACCAAATGAAAAGTTTGGTTCTAAAGTAAAATTTAGTGGAGACAGATTAGTTATTACATCATCAGGCGGAGATTCAACAAGCATAACAGAATTTGATGCAAACTTAACATTATTTGATAACGGAACAACGTTGTTTAATACAACACTTACTGATACAGGTGAGATATTTGTATTTGAATTAACAGGAAATAGATATGTTTATGCTGATAAAATTAAAAACTCAGATCCAAATGTTGTATACTTTGGTGAAGTATTAGCAGTTAGCAATAATCACATTTATGCAGGATTACCTACTTACTTAAACGAAGAAGAAAATAGTTCTCCGGGCGCAGTATTTGATTATAGAAGCCCTTCAACAGGTAAGTTATGGACAAGAAAGCGTCAAGCAAGACCAGTTGTTGATGTTAACAAAATTAAAAGTGTTAGTATTTACAACAAACAAACTAATGTTGTAGATGAGTATCTTGATTATATTGATCCGCTACAAGGAAAAATTGCCGGACCGGCAGAAGTTGAATTATCATATAAAACTACATATGATCCTGCAAGTTATAATATTGTAGATGATAGTGTAGTAGGGGTAGTTAAAGATGCTACTATTTTTAATACAGTTGATATAGTTGGTAAACTATGGTGGGATATTGATGCTGTAAGATTTATTAATCCTTATAGTAATACTGGAAATATTTTTAGTGTTACAAATCAGTTTAATACAATTTTTCCAGGTACTGAAGTTGAAATTTATGAATGGGTAGAGACAACATTATTACCAAGCGAATGGGACGAAGATGCAGATACAGAAGAAGGACTTACACGTGGTATTAGCGGAAAATCTAAATACGGCGACAGTGTATATTCAACTAGAAGAGTATATGACGAACCTGCACAAAAGTTTACAAATTACAATTATTTCTGGGTAAGAAATAAAAAAACAGTTCCAGATGTACCAGGTAGATCAATTAGTGGTGCCGATGTTCAAGAATTAATTAGAGATCCTAATGGTCAAGGATACAAATATGTAAACTTATTAAGAGATAATGAGTGGGCGTTACATAATTTAGGATCAAGTATTACAGGAAAAGATAGTGTTATTAAATTTAGTTATTGGACTATTGATAACCTTGAACAGAATATTCATAATCAGTATAATATTATTACTGATGGACTTGGTACAAGTATTCCTAAATCAGACTTAGAAGAAAAATGGTTTGATAGTTTAATTGGGTTTGACAAACAAGGTAGAGAAATTCCTGACAGACAGTTAGGAAATCAAGACAAATACGGAGTACTAAACAACCCACGACAAACTATGTTTGTTAACAGAGTTGAAGCACTTAAACAAGCAATTGAAAGAGTAAACATTGTATTAAAACAAAATGTATTAATTGATGATTTTGATTTATCAGATCTAGATAGTAATGATCCTAAACCAACCCTAGCATCAAGACTTTATGATTTGACAATTGATACAGATTTAGAACTTCAATATGTTTCAGTTAGTAAAGTAAGAACTGCACAACTTAATGCAACTATAATTGATGGTAAATTAATTAGAGTAGATATTGTTGACGGAGGAAGAGGCTATAAAACAAATCCAACAGTAGAGTTTGTTACTACAGCAGGAGAAAATGCTGAAGTTGCTCTTGAAATTAACAGCATTGGATCGGTTATTAGTGCAACAGTAATTAATCAAGGTTCAAATTACAGCAGTACAGACGTAATTACCGTACGTAAGTTTTCTGTGTTAGTTAATACAGACACTTCTTATGCTAATAGATGGTCAGTTTACGAGTACGTTGGCGGCAATTATCCGTGGAATAGAATTATTAGTCAAAGTTATGATGTAAGAGATTATTGGAGTTATGATAATTGGTATGCAGAAGGTTATAATGAATTAACTAAAGCAGATTTCGTAATTGACGAAACATACGAATTAGAATCGTTAGATGACGTTTATGGTCAAATTGTAAAAATTAACAATGTAGGTTCCGGCGGCTGGTTACTTTTACGTAAAATTGACGAACAAGTAAATGTTGATTATACTATTAACTATGAAACAATCGGTAGAGAAAATGCTACAGTACAACTATCTAAAGCATTGTACGATTATAGCGATGAATTAGTTGGTTATGATAGTTTTGGATATGATGATAGTGCGTTTGATTTAATACCAGTTCAAGAATTAAGAATTATACTGTCATCATTACGTGATAAAATATTTGTTGATGACTTAGCAATTCATTATAATGAATTATTCTTTGCACAAATGCGTTATATTTTAAGTGAACAACCATTTATTGATTGGGCATTTAAAACTTCATTTGTTAAAGCAAAGCATAATGTTGGTAAACTAAGAAAAGACATTACATTTAATAATGACTTCTTAGAAAGTTATGAAGAATATGTAAAAGAAGTTAAACCTTATAAAACTAAAATTAGAGAATACTTATCAACATATGAAGGTGATGATAATACTCAAACAATCGTTACTGATTTTGATTTGCCACCTTACTATAGTGATGCTAGAGGAAAAATTGTTCCTGTAGATACTAGAGTAGTAAATGATACTGTACAAGTAAACGGTATCACATCTTATCCACAAAAGCACTGGTTAGAAAATGTAAGTTTTAAAATTAAAGAAATTAATATTTACGAAGCAGGTTCGGGTTATCTAAATGCACCATCAGTTGAAATATCCGGCGGCGGCGGCACCGGCGCTGTTGCTGAAGCGTACATTGGTAAAAACGGATCTATATCTGAGATTAGAATTACTAATCCGGGTACAGGATATATTTCAGCACCTACTATTACTTTAAATGGTTCTCCAGGAGATAACGGAACAGTTGCTAAAGCAAGTGCAGTTATTGGAGATTCAAATTTACGTGCTACACACTTAGCCGTTAAGTTTGATAGAGTAACTGGTGCGTTCTTTATAACAACACTTGATGAAACAGAAACATTTACTGGAACAGGCGGAAGATATAAATTTACTTTAAAATGGCCAGTAGATTTAAGAACAAATAAAATTAAAATTACTATCGGAGACGACGAAATACTGTCAAGAGATTATACTATTACTAATGTTAATGACAGTAATGGTAGAACACATGATAGAAAAATAGGCCAAATTGTTTTTAATACTCCTCCTGCTAATAACAAAACTATAACAATTGAGTATTTTAAAGATATATCATTATTAACTGCGGCAGATAGAATTAACTTATTCTACAATCCAACTACAGGACAGTTAGCAAATGACTTAGGGCAATTACTTGACGGCATTGACTACGGTGGTGTTCAAGTTAAGAGTTTCAACTTTGGCGGTGGCTCGGGTTGGAGTGCAGATTCGTGGTTTACTTCTGCATATGATACATATGATAATACATATGAAGATGAAGTATTCCGTTTAAGTGATGACAGTACAAAAATTTACGACTTTGCTAAAGCATTAGAAACAGGTATTGAATATAATGTTTATAAAAATGGTATAAGAATTGATGATCCTAACTTTGGAACAGGAAATCCTGTTACAAATCCAAATGCAATCATCCAAAGTATTACTGGAGCAAGCCAAACAGGATTTATTTTAACTGATGATGGTACTATTGTTGAGTCTACGGTAATCAAATTTGATGAAGAGATTTTACCAACACAATCAGGCGATGTAATTGTTATTCGCAAAAATACATCAGACGGTTCGTTTATTCCTGATCCAAGAGCATATGATACATTAATTACCGGCGGTGACTTAGCATATGCAACTGCTTCAGGTATAAATCCAGAAGATATTGTTATCGACGGTGACGGATTTGTTACACCTACAACATCTAAAGGACCAGAGGAACTTATTCCTGGACAAGTTCTTGATACATTAGATATTAAAGTATACGATAGAGTTGGTGAAGGCGGAAGTAGAATTGAAAGTGTAGCATATGTTGGAGATAATGTTACAAAGATATTTAACTATGATGGTCAACCACAAAGTAAGTTTGCTATTTTTGTTAAAGTAAACAACATTGTTAGAACAGATTATACAGTAGATTATAAAAACAAAACAATAACATTTACTTCAGCACCAGCAATTAATAGTTCTGTAAACATTATTACAATGAGCGGCAATGGTGAGGAAATATTAGATCTAGATACATTTACTGGAGACGGCTCAACAATTCAATTCCTTACAAGAGTTGACTGGAAAGATGAACTTAACAGTTTAATCACAGTTAATGGCGAGAAAGTTGATTATATTTTAGAAACAACAGACAGTTCATATGATACTGCTAACAAAGTTGCAATTACATTTGGTCAAGCACCGGCTGAAGGTGCAGTAATTAATTATGGAATTTATGCAAGTAACGCACAAACATTTAGTGAAATTAAAACTGATAATATTAGATCAGATGGAAGTACATCAACATATGAATTAAGTTTAACTCCATTTAGTAGTTTACCAGCAAGTCATAACTTAATTGTTAGAGTTGGTGATAACATTCTTAACGCAGGATACAACGAATCATTTATTATTGATGACAGAGTAGAATATGCATTACGTAACTGGCAACAACCAGGCGGTACATTAGGTGCTAATGATATCTTAGTATTATTGAACGGCGTAGAACTTACATATACTATAGATTATATTTTCCGTCCTGCAAACTCTAGTGTTGAAATTTTTGAAAACGTTAAAGTTCCTGGAGCAAGACTAGATGTGTATGTAACTGTTGACGGAGAATACACAGTAAGTGGAAATACAATTACACTTAACACAGTTCCACCTGAAGACGAAATTTTTAGAGTAACACATTTTAGTAGACACGATATTCAAGAAATTGATCGTAAAAATTATGACATTGTAACAAGAACTACACTAAACTTTGAAAGTGCTGGCGATATTGAATACAATCATTTGAAAGCAGGTCTAATTAAACTTGAGAGACAAACTATTGATGCTGAGTATGTTTGGATTATTGTTAATGGAAAGATTCAAACACCTAGTGTTGATTATAAAGTAACAAATGACAGATTCTTTGTGCGTATGGCAACACCGTTAAATGAAAACGATGCTGTTGAAGTAATTCAGTTTGCTGAATCAGGACCAACAGTTTCTAAGTTTGGATTTAGACAATTTAAAGATATGTTGAATAGAACAGTTTATAAACGTTTAGGTGATGTGAATAAGTATAGACTACAAGCAGATTTAAAACAGTTTGACAAAGAAATTTTAGTTGAAAACGGTGAAACCATGTTTATACCTGATAAAGCCAATAATGTTCCAGGTGTTATATTTGTTAACGGCGAGCGTATTGAATATATGGTTAAAGACGGTAACAGTTTACAACAGTTACGTAGAGGTACATTAGGTACAGGTGTTAGAGACATTCATAATGTAGGAGACGAGTTGTTTGATCAGGGATTCCAACAAACAATTCCATACCAAGATAAAACATTAGTTAATACATATGAAGGTGATGGCACTACATCAGAATTTACACTAGATTGGACTCCGGCTAGTGTTAATGAATTTGAAGTATTTGTTGGTGGCAAGCGTCAACGCAAGAATGCTATGTATATGTTTGACCCAACGGTTGATCAAGATTCACCAGAAGGTGACGTATTGCAACCAGCGCAATATAGCATTTTAGGTAATACAATGACGCTATTAACTGCACCAGCAGATGGAGTTCGAATAACAGTAATTAGAAGGGTTGGAAAAGTATGGAATGACCCTGGAAAAACACTAGGTAAGACAGAAAATGCTATCGCACAGTTCTTAAGAGCGGAAGAGGTTGACTTACCTAAATAAATACAATGTAGGAAAACACAAATGACAGATAATTTATTAGATAAAAACGGAGTGTTAGTGCAGGGTCATATTAAGATATATAACCCCGAGACTAGCGAAATTTACATTGATAAGCGCAATGCAATTCACTATGAGAATATGAGTATTGCACTTGCTGAATCATTGGCCAACGCAGGACAGGGATTTGTATACGAAATGGCATTTGGGAACGGTGGTACTAGTGTTGATCCTACAGGCATTATTACATACTTAACACCAAATAGCACTGGTACAAATGCTTCATTATACAACCAAACTTATAAAAAGGTTGTTGATGACAGATCAGCAAATAACGTAGATCCAAATAGAAACAAAATTGAAACACGACACGTTACAGGCACTAGTTATACAGATATCTTAGTAAGTTGTTTGTTAGACTACGGTGAACCAAACGGGCAAGAAGCAAACGATACTGCTACTAATACAGAAAGTTCATTTGTATTTGACGAACTAGGATTAGTAAGTTATAGTCCAACTGGTGACGGCAAACTTCTTACACACGTTATTTTCCATCCTGTACAAAAGTCGTTAAACAGATTAATTCAAATTGATTATACAGTTAGAGTACAATCATTAACTGGTTTTAACGAGGGGTAATTAGATGGCATATACTATTAACTACACTGACATTACTAATAAAGGTAGTATAGTCATTGAGGATAACACAGTTGATACGTCAACTAGTTTAAGTATCCCAGGAAGATTTACTACTGATTACGGTACGTTAATTGGTCAAAACTTTTTACAACTATTAGAAAACTTTTCAAATACAACAGCACCACAAAGACCAGTAGAAGGTCAGTTATGGTATGATACATCTATCGGTGTTAACATTCTTAAAATTTATGACGGCACTAACTGGATTGAAGCCGGAGGATTAAAAAGAGGTGAGTCAGCACCAGATGTTGCTAATTCAGTTGCTGGAGATTTATGGGCAGATACAGACAATCAACAGTTATATTTGTATACAGGTTCAGGTTGGATTTTAGTTGGTCCAGAATTTAGTGACGGTTTAGCCGCAGGTGTTCGACCTTCAACATTAACAGGAACAGACAACGTTAATTATACAGCACTTAAAGTTGAAATAGGCGGCAAAGTACTTGCCATTTATGCTACAAGTGCATTTACTCCAAAGGCAACAATACAAGGATTTAGTTCGCTGAAGGCAGGCTTTAATATGAGTTCTGCTGATATTACTGGCGCTGGTGTTGCAAAGTATTACGGTATTGCAGAAAAAGCAGAAAGTTTAATTATTGCTGGAGAGGCTAACCCTGTTTCAGCAGAAAATTTCTTAAGAGGCGATAAAGAGTCAATTTCTTCTAAAGGATTAATTATTAGAAATAACTCAGGTGTACAAGTTGGAAGTGATGCAGTTGTTCAAATTGGTATTGAAGGACAGAATGCAATTATTTCAAATAATACTTCTGGTGCAAACATTGACTTAAGAATTAATAATGCAGGTAACCTACAACCTGTTATCAGAATTGACTCAACACAAAAAGTTGGTATTAATAACTTATCACCAGCAGAAGCATTAGACGTAACTGGTAATGCTATTATTAGTAACAACCTTATTATTAATGGAATTGCAGAAGCAGTTAATATTTCAACAGGTGCTATTACAACAAAAGGCGGACTTGGTGTTGCTAAGAGTGCAAGGATTGGAAATGAATTAGAAGTAGGATCAACCGCAACGTTTGGCGGATCACTACTTCCAGATACATCAAACACAAGAAGCATTGGATCTGCAATATTAAAATTTGCAGAAGTTAATGCAAATACTTTTAAAGGTAACTTAGTAGGTAATGTAACTGGAACAGTTACAGGACGTTCAGGAAGTTCAGATAAACTTGCTTCAAGAACAACATTCCAAGTTACAGGTGACGTAACTGCTCCGAACATTATTTTTGACGGACAGTATACAGCACCAGGCGAAACTACACTAGTTAAAACATTTGATATTAGTGTTAATAGTACATTTGTTACTAATAAGCCAAACGTTCCAACATCGAGATTTGATGACGAACTTTTAATTAATAGACTTAATGACGAAAATGGTAGCGGAACAGGTCTTAAAAAAATATCAAGAAGTAACTTGTTTAGTGCATTACCAGTTAATCCAGTTGGAATGATAGTTCCATATGCAGGAGATAACAGTACAGCATCAGATTTAAATGGATGGTTATTATGTGACGGTAGAGAAGAATTTATTGTTGATTGGCCTCAATTGTATGAAATTATCGGAACAAAATATAAAGCAAATCCGGCGTTAGGTAAATTTGCATTACCAGACTTACGTGGTAGATTCCCGCTAGGCCAAGACAACATGGGTACACAACAAGGATCAGCAAATAGAGTTACTGATGCTAACGCTGATACACTTGGCGGCACAGCAGGATTTGAAAAGAAACCAATTAAAGTTGAAAACTTACCAGAACACGAACACGATTTACGTGGACCAAGTGGTACACAATATTACGTATCACGTGATGTTCAAGGTGCACCAGTAGATGCAGATGCTACAGTAGCCGATGCTCCAACAGGAACAAATGCAGGACAGAAGTTTCCATTCTCAGGAGGCGTGGTAAGTACAACAACAGTAGGACAAGATTTTGATATTATGAATCCTTACCTGGCTGTTAACTATCTAATTTACGCGGGGGCAAAATAATGGCATATCAGATTAACAAAACGAATGGTGATTTATTAGTAGAACTAGTTGATGGACAACTTAATACACAAACAACAGATATTTCTCTAATTGGTCGTAACTATTCAGGCTTTGGTGAATCTATTAATGAAAACTTTGTCAAGATGTTGGAAAACTTTACCAACACACAAGCACCTGCTAATCCTTTAACTGGACAATTATGGTACGACTCAAGCGAGTCACGTTTAAAATTATATGACGGCGCACAATTTAAAAGTGCCGGCGGACCTATTGTAAGTCCAACACAACCACAAATGGTTACAGGTGATCTTTGGATCGACAATTTAAACAACAAGTTATATTTCTATGATGGAACTGATTTAGTTCTTGTAGGACCTCCATATGCAAGTTCAGAAGGACTGTCGGGATTTTCAACCGAAACAGTTCTTGATAATACACAAAGTAACAGAACAATAGTAAAATTAAATGTAGGAGGTACAACAGAAGCAGTACTTTCTAATATTAGATTTACTCCAGATTCAAGTAATACTATTAATGGCATTAACGGCGCAGTTGAAAAAGGAATTAATATAATTAATGACGATTTTAAATTCCACGGAACAGCAACGTCAGCAGATACTATTATTAATGCACAAGGTATTAAGAAAAACGCATCACAGTTTTTACCTACAGATGCTAATGGTGTAACCAATGGAACAATTACTACTATTAATAACGGTGGTATTACAATTGGTCCAGAAGATAATATTGTTATTAAAATTGTAAATAACCAAACATTAATTGAAAATACAGTTCGTGATAGAAACTTAGAAATTAAAGTTAGAAAAGCAACAGGTTCCACAAGTGCAATTAAAGTTAATACTGCAAATAGTTATATAGGAATTTTTAATAATAATCCTCAAGCAACATTAGACGTTGGCGGTGATGTAAAAATTGCCGGTAACCTAACTATATCTGGCGAAACATTCCAAACAGATGTAGAAAACATGAGGATTCAGGATAAAAATATTGAACTTGCTATTGCAAGTGATAGTACATTATTAACAGATCCAGAAGTTGATAATGCTGGTTTTATTGTAAAAGCAACTCCGAACGATAAAGAGTTACTTTGGAAAAATACAACTAATTCTTGGACATCAAATGTTTATTGGGATTCAGACCTAGGGTACAAGTTAAACGGTAACACAGTGTTTAGTGGTACAGAAATGACTTACATTGCAAGTGCTCCTGATTTAACATCAGTTGGTACCCTTACTAACTTGAATGTAGATAATGTTAACATTAACGGAAACTTAATTTCATCAGTTGTACAACCTTTACAATTAACAAGTGCAACAGCAATTATTGAAATTGTTGATAGCAAAATAATTAGAGGATTAGGAACACCGGCACAAGATACAGATGCGGCAACAAAACTTTATGTTGATAATGCAATTGATAACGAAGGTGTAGTACTGGCATTAAACATTACTGGATTAGGATATGATCCAGCACAAGGTGGCGGAGCAACATTTGCGGCAAAAATTACAACATTGTTAGAAGAAATTGTTCCAGCAAGTACAAAGATTAATGGAGTTCAAGCAAAGATTCATGCAACAGATCAAACATCAGCATCAGCATTGTTTACTGCAAGTGATCTAAACACTGCATTAGAAGAGTCAACAGTTGAAGTTGATCATACTGTTTCAGCAAGTTCAAATCTTATTACGAGCATTATTAAAGGTACAACAACTACAATTACTACTAATGGTGTTCACAAATACACAGCAGGTAGACAAATTGATATTACAGGTGCTACAGTAAATAGCGGTACACCTATGGCTTCGCTAACTGGAACATTTACAGTAGACAGTGTATTGTCAACTACTGAAGCAATTATTTCTGCAAACACAAGTGGTGAAGCAGGAACATACGATGCTAATTCAGCAACAGCAACTAGAGTTTCTGAAGTAGGTAATGAGAACGAAAGTGTACTTAAAGACGTAGAATTTAGTGATGTTAACGGTGCAGTTAGTTTAACTGTTTCAAGATACAAACTAATTTGTACAGTAAACGGGGGCGTATGGACTTATACTAGCGGACAAAGTTCTGCGGTATAACGATAAATATATACAATAAAGGGGTTAGAAACTATGGCATATATTATTAATAAAACCGACGGTTCGCAGATTGCGGTAGTTGAAGACGGTACAGTCGATCAAACTACTAGTCTTAAACTAGTTGGTAAAAACTATGCTGGTTACGGTGAAATCCAGAACGAAAATTTCGTTCATTTACTAGAAAATTTTTCAAGTGCAAATTCACCATCCAGAGCAATAGCAGGTCAAATTTGGTTTGATTCAGGAGTAAGCAAACTAAAATTTTATGACGGCACAAAATTTAGAACAACTGGCGGTGCTGAAGTAAGTTCTTCACAACCATCAGGACTTACTGAAGGTGACTTTTGGTGGGATAATGCAAACAATCAGTTGTATGCAAACACAGGAACAGGTTTTATCCTAATTGGTCCACAATCACAAGGTGATACTTTAACTAGTTTTGTTACTGATACAGTAAGAGATATTTCACAAGCACAACGAACAGTTATTAAAGGTACTGTAAACGATGAAGTAGTTGTTGTACTTTCAGCGTCAGACTTTACGATTGACTCATCCGACCCCGACAATGCCATAACAGGATTTGATGTCATTCATAGAGGTATGACTATGAAGAACACAACAAACGCTACACAAGGTGTTACTTCAACTGCTCATAGATGGTGGGGAACTGCTACTAACTCAGAAAAATTAGGCGGAAGAGATGCAAGCGAATACGTTGTAAGTATTCCGGGACAAGAATCATCATTTACTGAAATTGTAAGATTTAGTGATACAGGCTTTACTGTTGGTGCATCAAATGATTTAAGAGTTTCAATTGAAAATGATAACCAAGGTGTTATTGCAAACGAAGTTGGAACTGTAATTAGATTTAAAGTTGACAACGATCAGTCACAAGTAACAGAACCAATGCAAATTAAAGCAGAAGGTATTGTTCCTGGTGCAAACAACACTTACAACTTAGGTAATACTAATAGCAAGTGGAACAACGTTTGGGCAACAACATTTAACGGTACAGCAACTACAGCAAACGCAATGGTAGTTGGTCAGAATAACAGAACAGCAAGTACTTCGGCTACTGCTGATACAGTTGCAGTTAGAGACAGTCAAGCAAATCTAAATGCAAACCTATTTAACGGTACTGCTACAACAGCACGTTACGCTGACTTGGCAGAGAAATACACAACTGATGACGAGTATCCAACAGGTACTATTATGGCAGTTAGTGATAATGAAGACTCAGAAACTACATGGTGCCAAATTGACGGAATGCCAATTGGTGTTATTTCTGCTAAACCTGCTTACTTAATGAATGCAGATGCAGAAGGTCAAGCGATTGCACTTAAAGGTAGAGTACCAGTAAGAGTTGTAGGACCTGTTAACAAAGGCGACAAACTATACGTAGGTGCTAACGGTACTGCACAAAAAGCCAACGAAGGCGAATTAGTAGGTGTTGCACTAGAGTCTAATGATAGACACGAAGAAAAATTAGTAGAAGTTGTACTAAAAGTTTAAAGGGAAGAAGTAAATGGCAGTTGTAACAGCGGCAAGGTATAATACATTACAAGCAAAGGTGGCTAACGTTTTAGGTAACGGAAGCGGTCAATTTGGATATGGACAAGTGTTAGCAAGTTCACAAGTAGCCGCAGAAACAGTTATCGATTCGACACACATGGCTGATCTGTACACTGATTTAGTTGCAACAAGAGTACACCAAGTTGGAAGTGTTCCACAGTCTATTGCAACAGTAGCGGCAGGCCAAGTTATCGAAGAAGATTCGGCTGATACTGGAACAGGTAGAGGTATTCTTCAATATGAAGATTTAGCAACTACTCTTGAAACAGATAAAGATTTAATTTATACTGTAGATACATCACAAAGCACAATTACTAATAGTAAAACTTCAAGTACTAGAACTACTTCATGGTCTGGTATTGTTGATCATGTTGTTACAGTTACTTTTGCAAGTGCTGATGCACGTAGACACTTCTTTAATGCAGGCGGAGAAATTCGTTTTACAGCAGACTTAGATCCTGATGTTTCAAACGGTAAGAACAACGATTGGAATAACTTATTATCATCAATGGGAACAGTTCTTTTTAAATCAGATGACTGTACTTCAAATGGTACTACTCCAGGAACTCCACAAGGTCTTGGAAACTTTGATTTAACATCAACTTATCAACTTGTATTTCAGAAAGACGGAACTGGTGTATATTCAATGAACGATTATAATATCAAAGCAAAAGAGAATACAACAGCACAAATTGAATTTTTAATTGAATTTAGAGACGACGATGTTGGTTCTGATGCTGGCGACTCAAATAATGATGGCGCAATTAACCCAATTGACGAAAGTGTAACTGGTACATTAGAGAGTGTAGTTGGCGAAAGATTACCAACTGGTCTTTATGTAGCATTAACTAGTCCAACATTTGCTACAACAAATAACTTAACATAAGAATTCCTACTACCTTAGGAACCGTGATGTTGCAAGGCGTCACACTAGAGTCACTTTTTAAGTGACTCTTTTTTTTTGACTGTAAATACAGTACTATGGACGAGAAGTTATCAAAAGCCCTTGAATTTGGCAATTATTCTGCTACACTAGAAAATCAAAAGCGTATGTTACAAGAAAAATTTGTAACAGATACGATTTATTTCTGCGCAGGTGGACAATTTACTATTACTAAAGAACTTATTAATTATTGCCAAACATTACTAGGTAGCGGACAAGAGTCGTTTATATTAATTGATGATAATAGTATTCCTATTGAAATACAAAGTATTGAAAAATTTAAAGAAGAAATTTTTGACAAGTACTTTGTTGCTCTTAATGAATATCATACGTCTTATCAAAAATTAACAAAAAGTAGGTCCGTTGACGGATTAGTAGAATGACAAATGGGATTCTTTTATTTGCATACAATAATGAACAAATAGATTACGTTGCTCAAGCGTGTTATCTAGCCAATCGTGTAAAACAGTACATGAACCTTCCTACTACTTTAGTTACTGATGATAAAGCAAGGGTTGAAAAATATTATAATGGTAATGAAGTATTTGATAACATTATAGAAGTTTCATCTATTAGATATAATAAAAAACGCTATCATGATGGAGCGTTGTCGTTCAAACTTCTTAACTTTAAGAATTTTAATAGAGATAATGCTTATAATGTTTCGCCATACGATCAAACACTAGTACTAGATACTGACTATATTATTTCCAATGACTTATTACTAAGTTGTTTTAATAGTGTTAATGACTTAATGGTTTATTCAAAGAGTCTTGATATTTCGGGATGGAGAGAAGCAGAAGAATTTGATTTAATAAGTGAAACTAGTATAAAATTTTATTGGGCCACAGTTGTGTTTTTTAGAAAAACAAAATCTAATAAAGTGTTCTTTGATCTAATAACACATATTAAAGAAAATTATGAACACTATCGAAACTTGTATCAACTTACTAACAGTGTTTATAGGAATGACTTTGCTTTTAGTATAGCAATACATATTATGGCAGGACACTATGGATCTGGATTCGTAAAAGAATTACCAGGAAAGATGATTTATAGTACAGGTAAAGATATCTTAGAAAAAATTAAAGATGATGAATTAACTTTATTAGTTGAAAAACAAAATAGATCGGGAGAGTATACCCTTTTAAAATCTAAAGGCTTAAACTTACACGTAATGAATAAGTTTAGTTTGAATAGGAACATTTCTAATGCCTAACTTTACTTTTCTTGCACAAAATAATGAACAAGACAATTATGTACGTCAAGCAGAATTACTAGCAATGAGTATTAGAAAAACTAATCCAGACAGTAAAATTTGCTTAATAACTAATGAAGACACTGAATGGATTAAAGAAGGACTGTTTGACGATATTGTACCTATTCCGTGGGAAGATAAAGCAGATGAGCACAAATGGAAAGTACAAAACAGATGGAAAATTTATCATGCTTGTCCATATGACGAAACTTTTGTATTAGATACAGACATGATAGTATGTCATAACTTAACACATTGGTGGAATTTAATGCAAAATTATGATGTATTTTATACAACTAATGTAACAGATTATAAACAGTGTAAACTTAATGTAACATACTATAGAAAAATGTTCGAAGCAAACAACTTACCAAACATTTATGTCGCATTACATTATTTTAAAAAGTCAGAATTTGCAAAACAGTTTTATACTTGTTTAGAAGAAGTAATGAAAAACTGGGAATACTATTATGAAAGGTATGCACCTAAGAAAATGCAAAAGTTTTTAAGCGTTGACGTATGTACAGCAATAGCAATTAGAGTGTTAGGTGTTGAACATATAGTTACAAATACTAAACTACCATTTCCTACGTTTGTACATATGAAACCGTATGCACAAAGTTGGAAAATACAAACAACAAAATGGCAAGACCGTGTTAGTTGCTTTATTGATGATAAACAACAACTTAAAATAGGTGGACATTTGCAGGACACAGTGTTTCATTATACTGAAAAAGATTTTACGGAGAAATATTATGACAGATTCAATAATTAATTTTCCAGTTAAAGTTCAGAAATTTAAAGAACATAGTGTTCTTAAAGAATTATTATTAACAGCAATTAATGAACAAAAAGAAGTAGAACATTTAATCGGACCTAATAATGATATTACTCGTTGTGATTGGCAACCTGCAAGATTTAATACTAACCGACGTTGGGTAAAGGATATAAAAGATCCGTTAACTGAACATATTGCAAAGTGGGCAGAGTCGTTTGGATATGCAAATTTTAAAGTGCTTGAAATTTGGTTTCAACAATATGCACAGAACAGTAAACACTCTTGGCACACACATGGCGGAAATTTTACGTGTGTGTATTATCTAGATTTGCCTAAAGATACTCCACGTACTCAGTGGATTAATCCTACAACTCTAAATGAAGAAACTTTTTGTGTTGCAGAAGGTGATATTATTATATTTCCAAGTTGGTTAATACATAGAGCACCACAAAATGAATCAAAAAATATGAAAACAATTATTTCATGGAACATTGAAGTTGGGATATCTGACTTCTACGGAGAAGGTCAATGACAATGTCTTGGAAAGAAGTTCCGTTAAAGCCATCACAAACTTGGCTTGATTTTGATTTAGATAGTGGTGTAATAAAAACTATCGGAGCAACACCGTTAAGTAAACATAGTATCGAAGTTGACTATGAGCAAGTTAAAGATTTAATTGAAGGTAAAGTATATTTTAAACACTTTTTAGTTCAATTTAATCCAACTAGCACAATGTATGAGTTGGTTAATAAGCACGACGAAAAGAAATACGAATATAACGTTAATTCTAGTTTATATAAAATACAAAAAACTAATAAAGCAGATATTATAATTTGTAAAAATTATAAAAAGAAACAATGGGAATTAAAGTTTGGTGATTTATTTGCAAAAACATTGCTCAAAAACAACGTTACATTACAAACAGTAAAGCATTTTAGTGTAGTAGAAAAGAATAACCCATTTGTACTATACAGAACATTAACATTCAATTTAGCGTCAAATAATTTAGTCTTGCAATTTAATGATAATGATGCTATAATAGAATTTGACATTTATACGAATAAACTTTTTAACAGTTATGGGATACAAATTGAACAAGATTAAGATACAAGATGTTGATATTATCTTTCTAAGTTATGATGAGCCTAATGCTGAAGAAAATTGGGCAGACTTACAACGGAAGATACCTTGGGCAAAACGTGTACACGGAGTAGAAGGATCAGATGCGGCACACAAAGCCTGTGCAGATTTATCTGAAACAAAACATTTTGTAACTGTAGATGGTGACACTATTGTCGACCCTAAGTTTATGCAAGTTGAATTAGACTTAGATAAGTTAGGTGTAGACGATGACTATCAATTTAGTTGGTGTGGTAAAATTGATGTTAACGGACTTATGTACGGCAATGGAAGTTTAAAGATGTGGACAAAAGATTTTGTTAAAAATATGAAGACACATGAAAACACTGACGGATCAGATGAAACAAGTATTGAATTTTGTTACTTTGACAACTATTATCAATTAAATGAAAACTATAGTAAAAGTATTATTACAGCAACTCCACATCAAGCATGGAGAGCAGGATTCCGTGAAGGCGTTAAAATGAGTCTGGATAGGGGAAAGCCAACAGAAGATATTAATTCATTATGGTGGCAAAATAGACACAGACTTTTTATTTGGCAAATGGTAGGTTGTGATGTTCCTAATGGTATCTGGGCGGTATATGGCGCACGACTTGGAACATATATGAATATGTGTACAGATTGGGATCATACACAGACAAGAGACTTTACTTACCTCAATGAGTTATGGAAAGAACACGAGACTGTTACAGTCGCAGAAGAATGTAAAGAACTAGGAAAGAAATTAATTAATGAATTAGAATTACCTATTGCCGTTGTTCCGTTTGATAAATTACAAAGTGAATTTTTTAAGACAGTATACATAAACGGCGATAGAGTAATTAGGCGTAAATGAAAATAAGATATTATCATAATATTGATGGTTGGCGTTGGCTAGGATTTGTATTAGCAATGGTTAGTGCATTTTTATTAAGTGGCGGTAATCCTGCAATACAATGGTTAGGATGGGGCATCGCTTGCTTTAGTTGTAGCATATGGATTTACATGGGATGGAAAGATGGTGATACTCCTAGGGCATTAATGGAGTTAATGTATTTGCTTCTTGCTATAAGAGGCGTTTGGAATTGGATTCAATGAGTGAATTAGACAGAATTAAAACAGTAATGCCAGAAATTGATAAAATTTCTCCTTCATTCTGTTTGGCTAAATGGCATCATGTTACTATCTATTTGCAAACAGGCGAAACACACAGTTGTTATCATCCAGCACCTCACAAGATTCCTTTAGAAGGATTAATAGATAATCCAAGCCAATTGCATAATACTCCGCAAAAGAAACTCGAACGTAGAGAAATGTTAGCAGGATTAAAACCTAGTGGTTGTCAATACTGTTGGAACATTGAATGTATGGGTAAAGATTACATTAGCGATAGACATATTAAAACAGCAAGTATTCATACACCAGAACGTATTGAAGAAATTACAAGTAATCCTTGGGACTATAATATTAATCCCGAATATATTGAAGTAAACTTTAGTAATGAGTGTAATTTTAAATGCGGTTATTGTCATCCTAAGTTTAGTAGTAGATATTGGAACGAAATTAAACAACACGGACCATATAAAGATAGTACAGCACATCGTAACGATATTGACTGGATAGAATTATATGAAGAAGAATCTAATCCTTATGTAGAAGCATGGTGGAAATGGTGGCCTGAAGTTAGTAAGACATTGAACATCTTACGTGTTACAGGTGGAGAGCCTTTGATGCATAAAAGTACTTGGAGGCTTTTTGAAGAATTAAAATCAAATCCAAAGCCGCATTTAAATATTGAACTTAACAGCAATATGGGTGTAAAGCCTGCACTAGTTAAAAAATTAACACAAGTCGTAAAAGAACTTAGAGAAACTAATTGTATTGCAAGTTTTAAATTATATACAAGTATAGATACATGGAGTAACCGTGCAGAATATACACGTACTGGATTAGATTTAAAAATTTGGGAAACAAATTTAGATTATTATCTATCCAACACACCCTGGCCTGTAACATTTATGATTACATTTAACATATTCTCTGTTACAAGTTTCAGTTCTTTGTTAGAAAAAATATTAGAATGGCGTAAAAAATATAATACAGATGAACAAACAAAATGGCAACGTATAAGGTTTGATACGCCATACCTAACTGATCCTATTCAGTTTGATATAAACATACTTCCTAAAGATGAATTCATGCCTTATATGAAAAAGCACTTAGAGTTTATTGTTAATAATTTAGATGACACAAACAGAACTAAATTTAGTAGTTTGGAATATGAAAGATTTAGGAGAGTAGTTGACTATATGGAAACAACAAACTATTCTGAGAAAAAACTATTAAACGGAAGAAAAAACTTTCATACATGGTTTAGAGAATACGATAAAAGACGCAATACTAATCTTGTAGAAACGTTTCCTGAATTTAAAGAATTTTACAATTTTTGTAAAACTTGCTAACTAATTTCTGATTGTGTATTAATACGTCTTCTATATCTTGTAAGTTACAATCATTATTAGCAATGTGTTCAATTAATTCAAAAATAGCAATTAACCTATCTGTAGGATTTTCAATACTGTCGTAGTCTTCACTCCACAAACTATCAAATGTTTTAAATCCAAGTTCTTTAATATATTTTAAAGTATGCGGCGGTCCAACCATAACAAACGGTCTACCATATAACATTGCATTAAATGTTTTTTCACTAAAGTTAGCAGTAGGTTGTGCAAAACGTGTTTCGTTAACAATAGCACACATACTATCTAAATAAAATGCTTCTAGTCCTCTACCTTGAGGAGCAAACACAGGCCATTGCTTCATGCTGGCATCAGTTGTTTTTGCATTTTTATAATCTAATACATATGGAATATTTTGATTTAATGTATCGATATTTTGTTTAATTATTGTTTCGTAATTAGTACCACTCCATTTGTCTAGTTCAATCCAAGTGCGGTCCATTAATAATTCATAGTTAGTTTTAAAGTTCCAACTTAAATAACAATCTTTGTCTACAAGAAATGCAGATAGTAAATGACGATGTTTAGTATAACGCCAGTTTGGACAAATAAATTTTTTATTATAATTTAAATCAAGTGTAGTATTACCACCACAAAAGAAATCACGTAAAAATATATCCATGCAAAATAAGTTTAATGTTGGATAATTTTTAGCATAATATTTTTGTATATTATAATCTCCTGTATATACATTGATATTTTTAATACTGTTCTTTTGTTGCCAATTAACAATACTATCTAATTCGTCTGCATAAAGATTATCAAATGTATTAAATTCACTATAGAAATGGTTGTTATGGATCGTATCTTTTATATATGGACTAACAGGCTCGTACAAGTAGATATCAACACCCTTACTTAATTTTTTATATGTTTTAGGAGACAGTTCTAAACTGTCAAACTGTTTGATATGATTAGTACCTGTGTAAACAAAAGTAGGACGAGTTGTATCTTTTAATAAAGATTCACGGAATAGTTCAGTTAACATTCCTTTATCTTTGTTGCGTATATTTTTCTGTGGAATATTTTTCCAGAATAAGTCCTGGACAAACATTAGTAACTTCCTGTAATTTGTAAAGTGTATCTTGGATCTACGCCAATGTTACTTGCGGCGTGTGGAGCATCGGCATCCCATAAAACATATTCTCCTGCTTTATAGTTTACAACACCAATACCTTCTACTTCAAAGTAATGACCTGGTTTCCAATCTTCTAAAAATACAATAGCACGTCTTACATTTTTTCGTTCTTGATTAAACACACGACAATATGTATTAAAATGATCAACGTGTGTAGGCATAATATCTAATGTATCCATTCTATAAAACACAAATCCAGGATTATGTAAATTTAATAATGATGCAACTTTTTCTACCCATTCAGGCATTGGATTTTTACTGTCATACATTTTGCCTGTTGTAGTAGTATGTGTATATCCTTGTTCACGCCAAGCATCTGCTTCTTCACCTGTAATAGGTTGTCTAACGTAATTAAAATCTTTGAAATCATCATTCCAAAGTTTGCTAATAATCCCTCTATAAAACATCTCTATGTGTATCCAGTGTTACGCAGTGAAATCCACCGCCAAGTGTTCTTTGATGTCTTGTTGGCAACATAGCACAATCAATACCTTGTGCTTCAAGAACTTTACGTAGTGGCTCCTGATGTTTCTCAAGTGCTACTAACTTAGTATTTACACTAAACAAGTTCATATTAATCCATGTACTTGCATTACACCATTTAGGATAGTGACCGATATCAACAGGTTCAGGACACCATAATATATCCCAGTTTCTAAAAGGTTCTGGCAAATCGTCTTTACTTTTAATCCTACTTGGGTTAGCAAGTAATAATCCTTCACGTAAGAATGCTATAGTACTATCAATATGCATATAACTATAAACGTCTTGTAATAAATGCACTTTGGCTCTATCACCTAATGCATCTTGCAGTAGTGTTGCACCTAGTTTATTTCCGCTATTACTTACAAGATATAAAACGTGATCGTTAGCACGAATAACATTTGCGGCATCGAAAGCAGGTTCAAATTCGTTTAATGCAAGTATGTCTTTATTGCCAATGCAGTCAGTGTTATACAATGCACTTTCGTAATAACAACGTATTTCTTTAGGATTATTTAAATGTTTTTCAAATGCTTTCCATTCGCCTTTTCTTGCACGAATAGGCATAGGTGTTGCAAGTGTTAAATCTCCATGTACAAATACACTATCTCGAGGACAATAATTATAATAATTACAATCAGTAGCATCTGGCCGTACAACCTCAACTGATTCTCCTTTTAAAAAATCTACAAAAACTTCTAAATCTTCATTTGCTTCATCGATAACTTGTTGCGGATAAGAGCCTTTAATAATTTCTGTTTCGTCAGATTTATCTGCAAAGTTTACACAGCGTAAACTAATATCAATGTCATTTGGAATTTTAGCATTATCTGCAATTCCTACAATTACTTTACGAAGTTGTCCCCATTCGTTACTAGACATATGATTTACGTCCTTCCCAATGTTCTAAAATTAAATCTTCTAATTCAAGATTACTCATTCGAGAATTTTCGCCTTTTAATTGTTGAATAATTATTTCCATGTTAGAACACCAGTCTTTTGTTGATTGTTTTAAATGATATCCAAGACTTGGATAAATTGTATTTTCCACATAATCCATATGTTCTAGTACACTAGGGTGTGAGTCATCTTGATATACGCATTTTGTTTTAGGAAATATATTATTTGAACCTGGCAAATGATTTGGAACACTTGTAATATGCCCATTAAAAATATCTTGTGTAAATTGTTTTATATAAGCATTGCCTTGTAATATAGCAGTTTCGTTTCTTATGTCGTCGTTTTCTACACTCCAGTGTTTTTGTAGGTATTCGTTTGAATAATAATCACTGTTTAGTATGTTGCCTTCAGTAATCCATTTTTCGTCTTTAAGTAAATCAACTCTAGTCCAACTACTCCAAACTATACAAATAATATCTTCTGTCTGAAAACTATGTTTGCGATTTGCTTCCACTAGTCTACAAGCAATGCCCTGATTCCCCATACCTGCTTTTCCATAGTTATGATTTTCACAGCCTAAATCTTTTGCAACAATATCACTCCATGTAGGCCAAATGTATTCGGTATACGAGCAACCAAAAGTAAACAATCTCATTTAAAAACATCCATATCTGGCAGATACGGATAATCATCACTACTCCATATTTTGCCTTTTTCTAAATCGTTAATTTTATCTAAACCAAGTTGTGCAGTTTCTGGAGTCATATAATAATGATATCCTACAAATTTAATATTTTGTTCCGCCCAAGGTTTGTCGTCTGTTCGTCCATCATATGCCATTTGTTTTAGAATATTATAATCTCTCTCACTAGGACAAAGTATTGCACCGCCTCTGCCTAAACTTAATGCTTTTTTATATTGAAAACTTAAACACATAAACATATTATTAATGTATGAGTGTCTTTCAAACATTGTAGCCGCATCGATTATTCTTGTATTACCTAGAGGATAAGATCTAGTCCATTCAATGTCTTGAAATTCCCAATCAAGGCCGAGTTTTTCTAAGGTAAAGGGTATGCTAATATATGTCCTACTTGGAACAGTAATTTTAGTTTGTGGCTGTAAGTATCTTAGGCTCAACTCAATAGCATGAGTGCAACTATCTACAGCAACAGCATAAGGAGAACCATAGTACTCTGCTATTGCTTTTTCAAATTTATTGACGGTTTCAAACATACACATATTTATATACGCAGATAATAAGTATAAGTGTGAGTGAAATGAGTTATAACAACATCGTTATGTGGTCAAAGCATTGGAGTCTAACCAACTTCTTGAAGACTATTGACAATAATCCAAATTCTAATATTGTAATATTAGGTGCAGAAGAATTTAGTATGTTAGGTTGGGAAAATTATCCTAATCAAAAAAAAGTTAATAAGCATATTAAAGGAAAGAATGTTCATTTTGTTGCAGGACATTTTGGAGGCAACAATAACTTTTGGCCTAAGTATGGAAATTTGATTGTTTGGAAAAGTTTTTGGCCGGCAAACACAGTTTACGAATTTAACAAATTTAATCATTCAATTTCTAATAAAGATATATCAATTCCATTTATTAGTATGAACAACCAACCTTGGCAACATCGTTGTCTAATGATGGATACACTTGCAAAACATAACTTAATTGATAAGGGTAGTATTAGTTGGAATAATCTTATTAATGATTATGATTGGAAGTATTGGAAACAAGAACGATTAATTATTGATAAAGAGTATGCTAGTACAACTGCTCAATACAGTACGTTGCCAAATGATTATAATTTTAGTTTAGTAAGTCTAGTTAATGAATCAACAATGGAAACAATGTTTCCTACAGAAAAGACTTACGCTCCTATATATTATAAGAAACCATTTTTGGTTTTTAGTGTACAAAACTATCACAAGATGTTAAGTGAAGAATTTGGATTTGAAATGTATGATGAATTATTTGATTATAGTTTTGATTCAGAGCCAAATCAAGAAAAACGTGCAGATATGATTGCAATTCAAATTAGAAATTTAGTTAATCAAAACTATAACGATCTTTATAAAAAGGTTGCACAAAAAGTAGAAAGAAACTATAATAAACTAATAGATATTAGTTTAGATAAAAGTCGTGTTCCAAAAATTGTATTGGAATGCGGTGCGTATAAAAAATTAATTGAGGTTATGAAATGAGTATTATTGGATATATTGGTGTAGGTAAATTAGGTGTACCCTGTGCTGAGGAAATTGTTAAGAAAGGTCATAAAGTAAATGGATATGACATTTCGCCAATTGTTTCTGATTTAATTAATCAGAAAGACACTATTGAAGAAACTGTTAAAGATGCTGATATTGTATTTGTTGCTGTTCCAACACCTCACGATCCTGCATATGATGGGAAACGTCCGACAAGTCATTTAGAACCTAAGGATTTTAATTACGACATTGTTAATACAGTATTAGAAGAGGCAAACAAATATATGAATAAAAAACAGTTGCTTGTTTTAATATCAACTGTATTACCTGGAACAACACGTAGAGAATTTGTACAACGTGTAACTAATACTAGATTTGTTTATAATCCTTACTTAATTGCAATGGGTACTGTAGGTTGGGATATGATTAATCCCGAGATGATTATGATCGGTACTGACGACGGTAGTGAAACTGGCGATGCAAAACAGTTACGTGATTTTTATGATACCATAATGGAAAATAATCCTCGTTATGTAATTGGAACATATGATGAGTGCGAATGTATCAAAGTATTTTATAACACATTTATTTCAACAAAACTAAGTCTTGTTAATATGATTCAAGATGTAGCCGAACGTCAAGGAAATATTAATGTTGACGTAGTTACTAAAGCACTTGCTGAATCAACAATGCGTATTATGAGTGATCGTTATATGACAGCCGGCATGGGAGATGGCGGAAGTTGCCATCCAAGAGATAACATCGCTTTACGTTTTATGGCAAAAGAACTTAATCTTGATTATGATATATTTGATAGCATTATGACAGCAAGAGAAGTGCAAGCAAAGAACCTTGCTAAATTTGTTGTTAAAACAAAAGAGAAATATGGTGGAAGTATTTTGTTAAATGGAGTTTCTTACAAACCGGGTGTTTCTTATACTGACGGAAGTTATGCATTATTAGTAGATTACTACATTCGAGAACTGGGTGAATCGGCAATTTACATTGATCCGTTAGTATCTGAAATCCCAAGTAGTGCATACAATCCTACTGGAGTAATTTTATTGTGCCATCCAGAACCATATGTAGAGTATGGAACAGATTCTGTGTTTATCGACCCTTGGAGACAAATGAAACCTGACTCTAACTATATGGTTATTCATTACGGGAATACAAGAAAGAAATGATTTATTCAAAGTCTAAACCTTTATTATATTTTGAGGAAGTTGCAGGAAAGTCATTACATTGGTATTGCGGAGATGATTCTGAAAACTATGTAATACATAATAAACCAGATTGGAAATATTATTCTACTGCTGACAAGTTAGATTACACTTTTAATAGTTTAGGTTATAGAACTAAAGAGTTAGACAAATTAGATAATGACTATATTCTTGTTTTTGGATGTAGTTATACTGAAGGCGTTGGGTTATTTGAAAACGAACTATGGTGTAATATATTAGGTAAAGATTTAAACATTGACGTTGTTAACTTAGCCAAAGCAGGTACTGGACCTGACATTATTAATATTAACACACAATTATTTGTTAAAAATAAATTTGTTAAACCTCGTGCAGTTGTAATACAATGGCCACAAGCATCAAGAAAAAGTTTTGGTTATATAGAACGTGAAGGACTATTTAAAAAAGCAATTAGATTAGAAGATAGAAATATTCAATGGTCTAATGTTTTAGACGAACCGGCTGACACTTACGAAATGTTAGATTCTCAGTGGTATTTTAAACGTTGGGCGTTAGAAGACGGTCAAATGTTATTTGAAAATAGTTTACATATTAATAGTGTAAACAACTTATGGAACGCACTAGGCGTTCCAGTCTTTCATTGGACCTTCCAAGGAGACTTTGCTACTTCTTATGATAAGGATATGTTTGCTAAACTTAATTTAAAAAATGAAGATAGAGCCAGAGACAATGCACATGACGGTCCGTTGATTCATCAGGAAGTAGTAGATAAAATTAGGGATAACGTAAGATGTATGATATAGTTTTTATTAGTTATGGTGAGCCTCATGCTGATCAGAACTTTGAATTTTTAAAAAGTAAATTTCCAATGGCAAAGCGTGTAAAAGATATAGAAGGAATACATCAAGCACATATACTTGCGGCAAAGAAATGTTTTACTAAAATGTTTTGGGTAGTGGATGGCGATGCAGTATTGCAAAACGATTTTAATTTTGATTACGAGGTTTCCGAGTGGGATTTAGAAACAGTTCATGTATGGAGAAGTCTAAATCCTGTAAACAACTTGGAATATGGATACGGTGGGGTTAAACTTCTCCCTAGATCACTCACACTGAACATGGACACCACCGTACCCGACATGACAACAAGTATTAGTAGTAAGTTTAAAGCAATGCCTGAAATAAGCAACATGACTGTTTTTGACACCGACGAGTTTGCAACTTGGAAGAGTGCGTTTAGAGAATGTGCAAAATTAGCAAGTAGATCTATTAAAGGCCAAGTAGATGAAGAAACAGAAAAGCGTTTAGAAACTTGGTGTACTGTAGGAAACGGACAATACGGCAAATATGCTATTCATGGTGCTCTAATAGGAAAACATTGGGGAGAACAATATAAAGATGACAAAGAAATGTTATATAAAATTAATGATTTTAAATGGTTAAAAGAACAATTTAATGACTATAGCGATTCCATTTAAAGATATTAACAAGTTCGGTCAACGCACAATGTTAGACACACAGTTGTTTAATGTTAGTTGGATACTTGGACGTTTTTGTAATTACAAATGTAGTTACTGCTGGCCATATGCTAATACAGATAAACCTGATCATCAAGACTTAACCGTTTATAAAAATACTATTGATGAAATAAAACGTCAAGCACGAGAAAATGGATTCACTGATTTTCATTTTAGTTTTAGCGGAGGAGAACCTACTGCCTATAAATACTTTGGGGAGATTATAGATCATTACTGTAGTGATACAGTACCTGAATATCAAAGTATACACATGACTACAAATTTGTCACCGGGCAGTAAGTGGTGGAATACTTTTATAAAGAATACTAAGAGTTTACAACGTCGAAGTGTTACAGCAAGTTTCCATGCAGAGTTTGCTAATGAACAAGAGTTTGGAGATAAATGTCTTCAATTAATGAAGGACGGAGTATATGTTACAATTAATCAAGTTATGGTTCCAGAGCAGTTTGACGAGTATCTTGAAAGATGTCAAAGATTTGCCGACAGAGGAATCAATGTTACGGTTAAGCCGCAATCAGATCCTACTGCGTCATTTGTGGTCAATAGTTACACGGAAGAACAGTTAAAAATTATGCAACAAGGATTTCCACAACATATACAAGATGAGGAAGTCTATCAGATTAAATTAACAGATGGCATAAAGGAATATTATTTAGATCAAGCAGAACGCTTTAATGCTTTTGACTTTAACAAGTTTAAAGGTTGGACTTGCAATGCAGGGTATCAAAGTTGTATTATACGCGGTAATGAAGTTAAGAGAGCATACAGTTGTAAGGAAGAACCCTTAGGCACGCTACAAGACGGTTTTACGCTGTTTAAAGCACCATCTAAGTGCGTTACTGATACTTGTGTAAGTAGTGCAGATAGCAAAATACCAAAGGTTCAACGATGAAAATAGATATCGAAGACATAAAATTTTGGATGGATGCAATTCGTAACAGCGAAGATAGAGATAGAATGCTAGATAGTTTTTGGGGAGGACAACTATTTTCTAAAAGATGGTTAGTAGAGCATTTAGAAAAAATTTGTAGAATTCAAAATGCAAGTATAGTAATTCATGGCGGCTGGAATGGTGTATTAGCAAGTATGCTTTTTAATAGTAGTGTAGGTATTAAACGTATTATCAGTGTTGACATTGATCCTAAGTGTGAACAAATTGCATATACTATTAATAAAAGACATGAAATTGATGGAAAATTTAAAGCAGTAACTTGTGATATGGCAGAATATGAATATGAGTTCCATCCTGATATTATTATTAATACTAGTTGTGAACATATTACACAAGAAACTTATGACAAGTGGTTAGAAAATATTCCTAACACTCCTACAATTATATTACAAAGTAATAATTATAATAAGTTAGAAGAACATATTAATTGTGTTAATAGTATTGAAGAGTTTAAAGATAAATCTAATTTACATGATGTAACAGGCTTAGAATATAAACCACCTCATGTTGAATACACACGATTTATGTTAGTAGGAAGACCTTAATGTATAAACTAAACGAAATACGAGCAATCCATTTAGAAGTTACATCAAAGTGTCAAGCCTCTTGTCCTATGTGTGCTAGAAATTTACAAGGCGGCATACTAAATCCCTTCCTTAAATTAAACGAAGTTGATCTAGGAACTTTTGTTAACTGGATACCGAGAGATATTGTACGTCAACTAGATCGTTTGTATATGTGTGGTAACTTTGGCGATCCTATTATTGCAAAAGATACACTTGAAATATTTAAGTATCTACGTGAAACAAACGAGTCAATTAATTTAAGTATGAATACAAACGGCAGTGCTAGAGATCCTAAATGGTTTAAAGACCTTGCTAAACTAAATGTACGTGTTCGATTTGGTATTGACGGATTACAAGATACACATAGCAAATATCGCATTGGTACAGACTGGAATAAAATTATAGAAAACGCAAGGGCATTTATTAATGCTGGTGGATATGCTATTTGGGATATGTTAATTTTTAGTCATAATGCTCATCAAGTTGATGCTTGTAGAGATCTAGCAGGTACAATAGGCTTTAAAGAATTTTATAGTAAAAATACAAGTAGGTTTAGAGATGACGAATTACCTGTACTTGATAAAAATGGAAAACAAGTAGATGTATTATATCCAACAGAAAAAAGTACAGAACAAAAAGATAAAATTAAACAAGTAAAAGCCTCAGAAGAAGTTTGTACTATCAAATGTAAAGTAAAAGAAGAACGTGCAATTTATATAGGTGCTAATGGAAACTTATTACCTTGTTGCTGGCTGGACCATGATTATATACAACCTACATCAACAAGTAGAATTGACTTTTTAAATCATTTTGCAAATTACCCTAATTTGCATAGGAATACTATGCAAGAAGTGTTTTCTTCAAACTTCTTTAATAAAATAGAACAAGGTTGGAAAACTAATCCATTAAAAGAATGTAAAAAACAGTGTGGAACATATGACAGATTCAAAGAACAATTCAACTAAAACATTTTGTCCTTTACCGTGGATACACTTAGCAACTCGTCCCAATGGCGATGTGCGTGTATGCTGTACTGCTAATGCCAGTGGCGCAGGTGTAACTGACGACAAAGAAGTTGGACTTGTAAAACGTGATGGTGTTGCAATGAACGTTCGAGATCATACTATTGAAGAAGTATGGAACAGTGAACATATGCGTAATACTAGATTACAAATGTTAAATGGTGAAGTGCCTGCAAGTTGTCGCAAATGCTTTGAAGAAGAATCAAAAGGAATTAAAAGTAAACGTAACTGGGAAACAGAAGTTTGGAAAGAACGTATTGATGTTGACAGCATAGTAGCACAAACTAATGATGACGGAAGTTTACCTGTAAACATTCCTTATTTTGATTTACGTTTAGGTAATATGTGTAATCTTAAATGTGTGATGTGTAGCCCGCACGATAGTTCAAGTTGGATTAAAGACTGGAAGTTACAATATCCGCAATATAAAAATCCTCAACTAAAAGAAGACCAAGGGTGGAATCCTAACTTTGATTATACTTGGTATAAGAAAGGTAGTTTTCTTGACAGTATGAAAAATCAAGCACAGCATATTAAAGAGTTATATTTTGCCGGCGGTGAACCTTTAATGATTCCAGAGCATTATGATATACTTGAATTTATGGTTGCTGAAGGCCATGCAAAAAATTGCATACTCCGATACAATTCAAATGGTACAGAAATTAATGATACAATATTAAAATTATGGACTAACTTTAAACAGGTTAAATTTAATTTTAGCATTGATGCTATTCACGAACGTAATGATTATATAAGATATCCTAGTAAGTTTAAACAAATTGAACAAAACTTAAAACTATTAGACGATACTCCGGATAATATTATAATTAATATTGCTTGTGCAGTACAAGCATTGAACGTACATCATATTGTAGATTTAGCAGAATGGAAACTACAACAAAATTTTAAAAAGATTAATAAAGCACCATTCGGCGCAGGAATAATAGGATTACATTTAGTTTACTTACCTAGTTATATGAACGTTAGAGTATTGCCCAAAGAGATTAAAGAGAAAGTATCTGCAAAGATAACTAACTTTGCAACACATTTTTTACGTGACTTTGAGTTTAATACAAACCCTTATGGTAAAGAACGTTGGTTAGGACTTGTTAATTATATGAATGCAGAAGATTGGAGCCACAAACTTCCTGCATTACAAGAGTATTTAAAAATTAGTGATAAAACTAGGGAACAAGACTTTGTTAGTGTGTTTCCTGAATTGGAGATAGTATATGGACCAAACTGAAATTGAAAGAGCATTGCGTTGGCAAAGCCTAGTCAACTTGGGTCATCAAGTTAAACTTAAATGGCATATCAATCATCACGCTGTTGAACAACAACTAGAGCAGTTTAAAGATAACTGGTGTCCTTATAATGCTAAGAAAGATACACATAACAATAGATGGGGATTACCAGTAACTAGTCACACAGGCGATGTTATGGACAATTACCATTTGAATAGTTTTGGACATATGCAAAAATATCATGATGTTGAAATGAAGGAAGAAAACTTTAACACTCCTACAGAAGTATATCATAAGATCCCCGAACTTAAAAAAATAGTAGATATATTCTCACCCGACATTGGGCGTGTACATTTATTACGTATAGATCAAGGCGGATTCTTCCCACCACATAGAGATTTTCACGGAACTAGTCCAGAATACTTTAGACTGTTAGTTGTGTTTGGAAGATGTAGTCCTGAAAACTATGTACAGATGTTAGACGGTAAACCTTTGTACCCAGAAGCAGGATATGTGTACTTTACAAACTTTCAACTAGATCACAGTGTGTTTAGTTTTAGCGATAACTTGTATAGTCTTATTTTGACAGTAAAACTAAACGAGCGCACACAGAAACTTATACTAGATAACACAATGGCAGAATGAAATTAACTTACCAAGACATAGCAAAAGAAAACTGGTTCCTTGTTAGTTGGACATTAAGTAACAAGTGTAACTATCGCTGTTCCTATTGTCCTGATCATCTACATAACGGTAGTACAGGTCAACCTCAATGGGAAACAGTAAAACGATTTGTTGAAAATTTTAAAGTTACAGGTAAAAATATTTGTTATAGATTAAGTGGCGGTGAACCTACACATTGGAAACATTTTTTAGATCTTGCTAAATTGATAAAAAACCAAGGACACACTTTTAGTTTTTTAACTAACGGTAGTAAAAGTGTAGATTATTATAAAATAATTTCACAATATACAGATGGATATATTATTTCATATCATCCTGAATACGCAGATCTAGAACATATTAAAAAAGTAATACAAAAAAGTTACTGTCCTGTATTTGTTAATCTAATGTTGGCCCCTGAGAACTTTGATGAAATGTTTAACATTGCAGAAGAAATTTATTTAAGTAGTGATAATGTTAGCGTATGGCCTAAAATTATTTTAGATAAATCTAATATAGATGCAATTACAAATACTCCAGCAAAATATACACAGGAACAATTAGATACAATTAAAAATTGGCCTTTCTTTAGTCAACTTCCAGATACACATTTACATAGAGGCGAATTATTTTTAGATGAACAACCAGTTACTGCAAATGATTTAATAGCCAATGATCAAAATAAATTTTATGGTTGGAAATGTTGGGCCGGACTACATATGATTAATGTTGATATGTGGGGTAACATATATAGAGCAGATTGTAAAGAAGGCGGCGCATTAGGAAACATTGAGCGTTATAAGTTACCAACTGAAACAGTACAATGCGGTAAACAAGTATGTGCTTGTTTAAGCGATATCTATTTAAGAAAAGAGAGTGTCTAGTTCAGGACAAACATCTAGTACGTTTGTACCTCTCAACTTATCAAGTTCTACAGTAAATTCAATAAACTTTTCTAAGTTATTAGGATCATAGTTTTCTGTATATTCAGTCTTATCTAAAATAAACGTTGGAAGAATTGTTGGATTAAGATATGCAGGCGTTGTAACTACGTTGTTAAGATATAATTCATAATTGTCTTTGCGTACATTTTCAAACCAACTTCGAATTTCATCTAAGTGACAAACATTATAAGTCATTACAGTTCCAGCAAAAATAACACGATCCATTTTATCAAAGTGTTTTAGATTTTCTTCAAATTGCTCAAATGTAAAGTTATTACCGCCTCGAATGTACTCGTATAATTTACCTACACCTTCAATACTAATGTGCCATTTAGTTTCTTTAAACTGTTGTGCAAGTTCGTCAAACTCTAAATCAACAATAGTACCGTTTGTACTAATATCAAGTGTAATATTTTTAGAAAGATCTAATTCGATTAGTTTTTGCATTATTTGTTTGTTTGCCGGTTCCATATAAGGTTCGCCGCCTTTAATATTAACATACTGCAAGTTCTTAAAATATTCTGGATATTCAAATAATCTATCAACGATATCCGGCGATAGATTTCTATAACCAAAATCTGGCTCATGTATAGGACGTTGAATTCCTAATGAATCAAGTTTAAGATCCTCTTTGATCCAAGCAGTTGAGTTTACCCCACTACACATACGACATTTTAAATTACAAACATTACTCATATTAAATTCTAAAAAGTAAATGTCATTCTTACCTTTGCTTTCTGGTTTAAGCATAGGATTTAATACTTGTTCAAAAAACTTACGCCTGCTATGTCCGTTGGTACTTTCTTTTGCCGTACATTGTAAACAGTTGCTAGGAAACTCTCCGGTTGCAATTATTTGTTGTGTTAATATTAATCCAGGATGACGAAGTATTGTTGGCAAATCATCTTTAAGTAAATTTCCGTGACGACCTGTGTAAACACAATCAGGTACAACGTCACCGTTGAAACGTATACTTAAGGCGTGCCAAGGAGCGTAACAGTTCATAGTACAGCCACCGTTTCTATGTCCAACCAATCGTTAACAGTAACTAGTGTTGAACTATCATCGTGTGTATTATAAACGATTGTGTGTATTTTGTCTTTGTAAATTACAGGACGCCCAAACATTAAATTATCTGGATATGTTTTTGAAATCCATATTCCGTTAGGGTCTACTTTATATAAAGAACATCCAGGAGTTCCTGCTGGTAAGAAATAAGCATAGCCTTTAAAAGCAATACCGCTACGATATCTAAACTTACCACCGTAAGTTTCTTTTATACTAAATTGAAAACTTTCTTTAGTAACAGTATTAAACACTACACCTTTATTACTTTCTCCATGTTCTGTTCCGTATGGTAATCCAATAATAACATCGTCAACTAGTACTTGTGCATTATATTTTTTAGCAAAGTCGTCAACATTTAATTTATGTAGTTGGCATTCTTTTGTTTTTGTATCAAACTCAATTACTTCGTTTAGTCCTGGAGTTTCTCCGAACGGTAAACTAAAAAGTTTATCGCCTACAACAACAGCATCGGTATACTTGCGTGATACTTCTGGTAAGTCTAGTTTGTGCTTAATTACTTTCTTGCCATTAAACTCTAGTATATTTGAATAGTGAACACTTTCACCTCTTGGCATACTGTAATAACTTCCGTTACAATACACGGTACCCATATGTGCTTTCTTTTCGTTTGTATCTACTTCAACGGTTTTAACTTTATTGTCTTTGATATAAATTAAGAATTGTGTATCTTCGTAGCCTAGAGGAAAACTACAAGCAGTGTTACCGTGACTAGCAACACTATAGAATTGTCCCTTACCTGTTTTATCTAGTGTATGGTATATTGGCTTTTTATCTTTTAGTTGTACAACAACATTTAGGTCATCGTAAATGCCATATGGAATAAGCCATACGCTGTCGTCAGTAACTCCTACAGCATTAAATTTACTAGTTGCAGGTGGCACGTTATCTAAAGGAATAAGAGTAGTGTGGTTTTTATGGAAAGCACACATATCATAATCTTCATTGTTCTTAGTACCAAACGGCGGACTAATTAGTTCGTCTTTGTTTACTTCTAATACAAGATGTCTAATACGTGCTTCTTTATAAAAATCTTCAAATGCTTTATACATTGTTTAAATCTATTGTGTTTAATACAGTGCCGGATATTGTATCAAAAATTAATACTGTTTGAAATGTTTCACTTTCACCGTATGGAAATGCAAAAATTGTGTCTTGTACCATTACACAATCATTATACTTTTCTATAGTTGTACTGTCTTTAAAATGATCACCGATATCTATAGTATATGTACTATCGTCTTTTGTATCAATAACCAATACTTCTGCTAAATCGCCCTGGCTCTTCCAAGTATCTTCAGGTTCACAAACACAACCGCCTCTTGGAATATAATAAATTTTCCCTTGACTATTTTCTAACCCAGTAAAATATTTTTTACTTTCTTTTCCTATGTCTAAATTTTTAATATACCAATCATCTGTAACACTGTTGATCACCAGCATCTCACTCCAGTCTTCATCGTGACCTGCTGGAGGAAAATAAACTTTTCCGTTTTTTGCAACAGTATGTGAGTAGTATTTTCTACTAGTTTGTTGTTGTTTTGTTTTTACACCTTGCCAACCTTTTCCGTCAAACTTTGCTAGAATGTCAAACACAGGACTTTCGCTATATGGTGGTGCATATAATTTGTTACCCACTTTTGCTAGTGTGGTAAACTTTTTATTACAGGTTCGATCCTCATCGTAGTCTACCCACCAAGAACTCATATCAATTAATTTATAACTGCTATTAAAACAATCATACTCTAATCTATAAGGAAAGAATGTGTCGTGATTTTCACCTCGGGGCATTCCGTAAATAATACCATCTACCATTTGTGTAGTGTGCCACATTTTAGTATCAGTAACAGGAATGTCTAAACTCATCATTTTAAAGTTATGCGATTTCATATTGAAGTCTAGTACATAGGTAAACGGTTCGTGTTCCCCGTAAGGAATAGCAATAATTCTATCACCGTAAACGTGTCCTTGTACATACTTGCCTCGTCCTTTTATTCTTAAATCAATATAATCAACACTGTCGTCTTTTGTGTCTACAATTAGTATACGGCTTTCGTTGTAGGGCAAGAAATATATTTTGTCACGGTGTACAATACCTTTTTGCCACTTTTCTGTAGAGTTATCTACGTCTAATTTAATCTTCTCTATGCGATATGTTTTCGGATCCATCTTGAGCATATAATCAAGAGATTCTGTAAGTCCGTAAGGAGGAACATAAATCATTCCATTGCTACCTACTGTAGCATAACTAAATGCTTGCGGTGTCAAACTTATCTCCAAAGGCACTTTTTAAATCACTTTTTAGTTTTGTTAATACTTCTTTAGGATTATAAATGCCAACGTTATCCCAATCAACCATATACATATTATCTCCGTCGATTATAATATTACTTAGCACCCAATCTCCATGTGCATACGGTTCAGTTTCTTTTATATTACTAACACAAAAATTATAAATTTTATCTATAAATTCTGGAGTATGTTCAAACGTATTTGCAGGAGTGCCTGGAATAATATTAAAGCAAATATACATACTACTATCTTCAATGCCGTGCGATTGTACATAACCGGGCATTATATTATTTAGAACATCGACGTGCCATTCTAACCATTCCTCGTCAATGTAGTGCCAAACTTTTTTATAACAGTTGTTAAGTTTATAAACCCTACGTGCTTTTTCTTTGTTTACTTTAACTAATTCCATATGCTTGTGCTACTTCTGGTAAGTAGTCCTTAATATTTACACGTCTAAAGTTATCTAGTTTTGTAATTTCTTCAACAAAAATTCTTTGTTGATTTGTATCAGCAGGTTCACTAAACCAGTTTGTGTTAATTTTAAATTGTTCTTTTAAACTATCTGGAGCATTTTTAACGTGTAACCAATCGGGTTGAGAAAGGTAATTTTCCCAGACCTGCAAATTGTGTTTATCACTCCATTCTAATAATTCGTTATGGTATGCACTGTTCAGTATACTTAAACACGGAGCAATATCTGTCTTATACATATCTTTATAACGCAATGTATTTTCTTCTACAGTTTTCCAATCTGCGCCGTACCTAATGTATTCAATTCTTTTCCCTACAGAGTCCATACTTACACTCATTATAACACGATTAAAGCGTTTGAGCAAGTTGTGTACACGAGGATTAAATAAACTTCCGTTTGTATTAAACCGTATAGTAACACTTGAGTCTAGTCTTTCTAAAAACTGTGGCAAGTGTTTAACCATCATAGGTTCGCCTCCTGTCAGGTAAACTTCTTTTAATGGCAAGTTTTCAAAGTAGTGTAAAAATTTTTCATCATACCAGTTGTAATTTTTTACATCTAGTACAGTATGATATGGATTTAAGTTTTGTCTAGCCATTTCTGCGGCTTCTTCTGCAATGCTACTACTTGCACCACTATGACAACTTATACATTTAAAATTACAACTATTACCAAAACGTAAATCTAAGTGTGTTATATCAGGACCGTAAAAGTCCTTTTGTTGACGTCTGCTAGGTATTCCTGCTTCTTCATGTTTCTTGCAAGTAATACAAGCATCAGGCCATTCGTCTTTTGCTAGAAGTTCTTTAGCATTTATAACAGGTTGACTGTTAAGCCATTGTTGCGGAGTATGTGTATGCACAGTTTCTACATTATCAGGCTCGTTACTAGTACAGCATAATCGATACTGTCCGTTTGCCGCAATGTATACGTGACTTTCTAAAAGTTTACATCTCATAGCATATGAGCCTTATGCATTAAATCATGTACATTATCTGTAACTTCTGTTAATTCAACACTTACAATATTTTTATATTTGCTTAACATTCTTGTCCAAGAGTCTCTGTTTAAATTATATACATTGTTCCAATCTAATGGCATAACTAATTTTCCAACAACAATGTATCCTAACGCCATATCTAATGTAATTGGCTTATCTGTATTTTTCTTATACCAATCAACAAAATGTTTTGTAACTGTAAACGGAGTATCGTATGCAGAACGATATAACATATATCCCTCGCAATTAATATGTTGTTGGGTAACTACTTCGTTAATCCTATCACCTTCGCCTCTGCCACAAATTTCTAACCAATGTTTACCTAGTGTATTGTAACCCATACACAGGTCTCCAAAGTTTCTGTCCATTCTAAAGTATAATAGATCTTCGTTTTCAATTGGCAACGTAGTAGCGCCTTCAAATCTAAAAAAACTATTAAGACGGGGCGAGTCTTGATTACTTAAAAATTGTTCATAAACGTGTATTAATCTATTTAACCTATCGTAATCTTCTGAATGATTTTTATTTTCTATAAGTTTGTGTAATTCGCTTAGAGAAGCATTTGGATCAATATTTAAATTAGTTGTAATATTTACAATTTCTTGCTTTAATTCTTCTTCATCTTTTGTATCTAATACAAAACTTGTTTCCTGTACTAGTGGTTTATTAATATTTTGTTGTAACAAATACAAAAATTTGTTTGCTGGGTGATGATCGTATAGCACATATGTTAATGGTAATAACTTCTCGCCGTTAGAATATGTTACGGTAATACCAGGCTTATTACAATATATTTTTTCAGGCAATAAATATTCCATATGCAAATAGTTTCTCTTACAAACCACCATCCAAAAAATCGAGTTGATATCAACTTTCAAATGGGTAACACTTGTAATTATGCCTGTTGGTACTGTTTCCCTGGCAGTCATGAAGGCACATATCGCTGGCCTGATCTGGATTTAGCAACTAAAAATTTAGAACATATTATTAACTGCTATAAAGAAATTGGTAAAACAGAATTTCAAATAGACCTAATTGGCGGGGAACCTACACTATGGCCAGAGTTAATTAAATTTACACAACACTTTCGTAACCTTGGATGTACGTTTCATTTGAGTACAAACGGTAGCAGAACTTTATCATGGTGGGAGAAAAATGGCGGTGAGTTTGACACTGTTTACATTAGTTGTCATCACGAACGTATTGATGTAGAACACGTTAGTAAATTAGCAGATATGTTATGGAGCAAACATAACAATGTTATTTGTGATGTGCTTATGGATACAAAGGATTGGGATACTTGTGTAACTATTGTAGATAGATTGTTAGAAAGTGAAACAAGTTTTCCTGTAAATGTTAAACCTATTAAATTAGGAAATACAACACAAGACACAACATATGAACAGTCGCAGTATCTACTAAACCAACGTAAAAGAAATCCTAAGCAAGACGAAATTTTTAAACCTAAGAAATCTAAACCTCCAGTGTTATTAACATATGAAGATGGTAGTACACAAGAAGTATCAAAAAACTATGTTCTAATAAACAATTTAAATAACTTTAAAGGTTGGAGTTGTAATTTAGGAGTAGACACTGTGTTTATAAACTTTGACGGAAGTATAGGCAGTGTGTGCGGAAATAATATTTTAGGATTTAAATCTGGAGAGTATAATTTATATGATCCTAAACTAGCAGAAAAATTTAAGCCTATTATAAAACCGGTTACTTGTGAAAAAGAAAAGTGTATGTGTCAAGTAGGATTTTTACTTCCTAAACACCGCAAGTTTTAGAACAGATATCATATCTATTTTCGTTATTCCAACTTTCAGGCAAATACTTATTAAACCATTCACTGTTTAGTATTTCTTCTAAACTATAATCGTTTACACTTAACCAATCAATACTTGCTACATCTACAGCATAAGGACTGTCTGGGTTACGAGGATATCTATCACTTAAAAAATAACAGCAAGGAAATACTTCGCCCATGTGACTAATTTGTATTTTACGTTTTGTTTGCCATTTGCATTTAATAGTTGTTTTAGAAAAGTCTGTAATATTTTTAATACGTTCTACATTGTCAAGGTGTTTTGAATCGTATTTTATTTTACGTGCAGATTCTTTTTTGTTTGCTTTAAAACTTTCTATTGCTTTATTAGTCAAACTATTAATAGCACTAAAAGTATGTCCGCCATTAATTTCAAAGCGTTTAAACCCCATATCAATACTTAATTGTTCACACTGTTCAATTTGATGTGCATTGTGTTCAAACACTAGCATACGCCAACGTGCCATACCACCTGCTTTAATAAATGTACTAGCATTAGACATTACTTTATCCCATATTACGCCTCTGCGATATAAATGGTTTGTATCTTCGAGTCCGTCTATACTAAATGTAACATGACTGCCAAACGGAAACGGTTGTAGTACATTTGCTAATTCTGCCCATTGTGTTCCTAATCCTCCGTTTGTGTGTATAACAACTACGGGCGGATTTTTATAACCTGCTAGGTGTTCTAGTGCCGGAATTAAATTTGGATTAAAAATTGGATCACCGTAACTACCGTTAAAGATAACTTCTTTAATTTTCAGGTCTGGAGTGAAGATATTGCGCCAAGTATCTAAAGTCATATGCTCTAAAGGCATACGTGGATTTACTGTAACACCTCCCAAATTTCTACTGCAATTTCCGCACATTGAATTACAATGACTTGTGAAATCTATTACAATCGTATCTACATCGTCTGGGTGCAAGTAAGGCATAAGTATATTTATAGATAACTGCGTACTTAATTATGAAACAAGAAACATTATCAGAAGCAATAAAAAAAGCCAACCTTGGCGACAAGGTAATGGACGATAATGCTATGTGTGCAATGAAATGGATTCATTGTTATGTGCACCTCAGCGAAGGTATTGTAAAGAATTGCCACAACGTACCACAACGTTTTATCACACAAGAAGAACTAGACAAGTATGGTAAAGATGTGTTTATGAAACATCCATACGAACTAGAGCGTAGACAAGAAAAACTAGACAACATAAGACATAAAGATTGTAGTGCTTGTTGGCGCAACGAAAAACGCGGAGTAAGAAGTCCAAGATTACCCGGAAAGTATTTTGAGTTTCATCGTGAGCGTTTTGAAAATCCTGCAGATATATTAGAACCGTTACCTAGTCAACTTGAAGTATATTTTAATAACACTTGTGATTTAAAATGTCAATATTGTAACGATGTTTTTAGCAGTCAGTGGGAAGTTGAGAATCGTAAGTTTGAAGTAGCACCAAGACAAAAACATACAGCACCAGATGGCTTTGCAGATACATTTTATGAATGGTTAGATGATGCTGTTGACAACGTGTTACAATATTATATTTTAGGTGGAGAGCCTTTAATACAAAATGAATTGTATGATTATCTTGATAGACTAATTGAATTATTTAGAAAGAAATCAAACAAGTTTAATATTAAACCTGTTATTATTTTAATTAGCAACGGCAACACTCCAGAAGCATACCTAAACAAGTGGTTTGAAAAGGCTACTGAGTTAGAAAAATATGCCAGTGTTCAAATGGATATTAGTATGGAAAGTTACGGAGAAAAAGCAGAATTTATTCGTACTGGCTTAAACTGGAATAGATTTGCCAGTAATGTAAAACGTATTATGGAGTTTGCAAAAGGTAAAGATTTTAGATTAAGGTTTAGTACAACTCACAGTGCTTTAAGTATTACAAGTTGTTTAGATTTTTTACAATGGTTAAAACAATTAAAAGAAGAAACAGGATGCGATGTTGATTTAATTAGAAGCAATGTTTCATATCCAGTGCAACTAGCACCGTGGATGCTAACAAAAGAATTTAAACCTTACATTAATGACATTGTTAAATGGATTAATAAACAAGCACCTGAATGGAATTACTATGCTGACTTTATGAAAACAATTAAAAAGAGTTTTGGAAAACATTCAAACTCAGATAAGATTGAAGTTGTTAAATGGGTAGAGCGTACAAAGATAAGACGTAACTTAGATTTAGTAGAAACATTCCCTGAACTAGAATCGTGGTATAAGTATTGTCAAAATCACCGCTGATAAATATAGGTACAACATGAAGTACATATCAAATTACAACCCAACACTAATTACACCACAATTCGTAGATGGACTAGAATATGACATTATTGAACTTCCGTGGAAACTAGACGTAGATAAACTACAGGAGTGGTACAGAAAAGTAGACAGTACATATGACAACTTATATTTTAGTTGGCGTAAAGAGCAATATCTTAAAGACAAGTATCATTTAAAAAATATTGAAACAGCATTTGCTGGTGAAGTAGGAACTGAAGGTAGAGGTGTACACGATGAAGGGTATCATATTGTGCGTTACATTAAAGAACAGTTTAAACACCCAGAAGAAATACTTGTAATGGAAGTTAGTTGGCCTGTTGAAAAAGAAATTCCATGTCCGCCTAAATGGGCAGGCAGAGAAGATTTATATCCTGAACTTTCTACTAATGCACCTAAACGTGTGCAAGAAAAATTTAAGTTTGGGTATTTTAAAGAACTAGTAGAATACTTTGGAGAAGATATTTTGCGTGATGTTAGTATTAGGAAACATCAACCAAATGCAGTATTAGGAAAGCATATAGATGGTCCTAATGTACAGAGATTACATATTCCTGTGACTACCGGCGAAGGTGCTATATTTGCATACGGAGAAAACTTGGAAAGAGAATATAACTTACAGTTAGGTAAAGCATATATTATTAACGCCGCAGTGCCACACGGTACATTTAATCGTAGCGGTATTGATCGCAGTCATTTACAAAGCAAGCCACATACAGATGCTATTGTTAGAATGTGTAATATGGAGATAGTGCTTTGAAAGAACTAGAACAGTACTGGCAAGAAAACAACAAGGAATACGAATTTAAGTATCCAGAGCAGTTCGATCCTAAATGGATTGTAATGGAAAGTGGCTGGCCTTTTTTTAAATTAAGTGCATTAGACAATCAACCTTGGAAAGAGATGCACATTGAGGCAGAAGCGTTACTTGAATATTTTAAAGATCACAGAACTGACTATGGAGAAGGTTGGAAGAGTCTTACACTACACGGACTTAGTGAAGATACACAAACACTAAACAGTTATGGCGATCGTGCTGAAACTATCAAACAGTTGGACTGGACTTGGGTAGCAGAACAATGCCCTGTAACTAAAAAGTTTTTAACAGATGTGTGGCCTGCAGAGTTTTTAAATCGTGTGCGTTTTATGTTACTAGAGCCGGGTGGATATATACTTCCGCATCAAGATAGAGCCGATGAGGAAAAACGTTTAAGTGTTTGTAACATCAGTTTAAACAATCCAGAAGGTTGCGAGTTTGTAATGAAAAATCAAGGGCGTGTACCGTTTGAAGATAAAGGCAGTGCGTTCTTAATGGATATTTCAAATGTACACAGTGTATGGAATCGCAGTGATGAGCCTCGTATTCATATGATTATTCATTATGAACTAGGTAAACGTATTCGCGACTTTTTCTATGTGCTAAGACAAAGTTATTATACTAATAGAGGTTAACGTGAAAGATTGGAATAGTATTACCGTAGATAGATATTGGGAACAAATTAAAGTACCCAATGATGTTGCTATTGGCATATTAGATATCTCACGCGATATTGATAGTCGTACTGTTGCTAAACGCAGTTTTGATATGACTTACTTTTATGTTAATCGTATGATTAAAATGGGTATGTGTACTTTTGTTGGGTTTGAAAAACGTGTAGAAACTATATTAGAAAATGCTCTAGCAAAAAACAAAAAGTATTGTATGGTTGCTTGTCAAGGTTTATTGTTATATAGAGGTCCTAGTTTAATTACACAGAGCCTACATTATGCAGACAACAATCCAAACTTTTTTGTTGTAGGGCATATTATGGACAAAACAAAACAGCACTATCTAACTAAAGGTGCTTATCCAGGTTTACACAGACAATATCTATTTGTTAATTTAGAAACTTGGAAACAGTTAGGTAAACCAGCCTTTGATGAAATGGGAATATTCAAAGATAGAAAACCTGTACTACAAAATTATCAATTAAGCAATGAAACTGTACACAGTGATTATACGCCTGATTGGATACAAGGTACGCAAGGTGAAACAGAATATCAAATAACTTCTGATGGAAGTAACTGGATTGATATTGCTTGTCGTAACGGAATACGTATTGATAACTTAGATAATGATATGCGTGACTGTAAAGTATTTCTATATCCTTATAGCGATACAAAAGAGTTAGAGGAAGTATGGTATGATAAAGACATTAACAAAATTGATAAACTTTCTAACCAATCGCAAAAAGCCTGGCTTAGAAAACTACAGTACCAAGAGTACATTGAAAAAGACAGAGTGTATGCGTTTAACACAGAAACACTATCTGCTGAAGGAGTAAGAACAAATGGAAAAGTTATAGATCATTTGTTTACTGCCGCGGCAGGTTTTAAACCTCTTGCTATATTAAATGCTAACGGGTTTCACAATAGTACAACAGTACATTATTTTGATTGGTGCAAATCAAGTTTAAACTATAAAAAGCATTTATTAGAAACTTGGGACGGTTATGATTTAGATAAATGGTTATTAGAACACGACTTAGATTATAACTTTAGTTCTACATATAGAGGAAACTATAAACAGTTTTGGGAACAAGAATTAAAAGACTTTGGTGGTAGTTTAGCATTTCAAAGACTCTGGGAAAGATACAAAAAATTAAAACATGAATTTCATGTTATTGATATTGTAAACGAAAGCGATAAACTGTTTGATGAAATTAACAAAACACACGGTACAAAGGTATTATGGACTACTAACATTTGGAGTAGTGAAATGTTACACTGGAATGTTGAGCCAGAAGTAATAGAACAAAAGTGGTTAGAGTTTGAAAAGCGTGTACCAGATGATTTAGTTTTATATGGACATGATTACGTAGCAGTTGATATGAACACAAGATTAAGGAGTGGTGTAAAACTAACACACTTGCATTATGATTAAAACAGTTACATATTCTAAACAAGGTATACTAGACTATGTTAAAAATATTGACATAGCAAATACACCTGACTATTTTATAAGTGTGTCAACAAGTCACGGACCAGAAAGTTTTCGTTTATTTGAAGGTGCGTATCATAATGTTATTAGTTTGTTTTTTGATGATGTAGAAGTAGATTGTTGGAAAGACATAGAAGATGGCAGACGTGTTTGGTGTAATGCTATGACAGAACAGCAAGCCACAGAACTGTTAAGTTTTATTAACAGTATTCCAAATGACACAACAGTACATATTAATTGTAGTGAAGGACAGTCCCGCTCACCCGCTATTGCACAGTTTATTAATGAACATAGAAACAATGTAAAAGAAAATAATCCTCTAGTTAATCAACACGTATTAAAACTATTACAGGAAGCAACAGGGTATAAACGTTATATTGAAAAACATGACGAAGTAAAGTTAGGTTGGAAAATTAAAAAATGGTTCCCAGTTGATATTAATAAAATACAAAATTGGTATTATAGTTTAGAAGAAAGATACAGTGATTGGAAATTTATTGTAGGAGAAAATCATCATATATGGAAATTTCCTATTACAGACCCAGAAGGCAAAACAGGACATCGCTTAATGGATGATACAGCATATTATACACTTTGTTGGAATAGTGATGAGCCAGGCCCTAAGCCATTTGAACAAGGGTGTGCTAAAGACGAATATAAAGATAATGATGATGACAATCTAAATCCTCGTATGTGCTTTGACGGTTATGCTTTAGACATTGTACAAGGTTTACCTGTACGTAGTAAAAAATGGTTAGTAACTATTCACACTCCGGGTACTAAACTAATTACACATCAAGACGCACCAGACAAGATTAGAGTACATATTCCTATACACACAAATAATAATAGTAATTGGATAATTGACGGTGAAGAATATCATATGGAACCCGGCTGGGCATATCTTGTTAATACAACAGTTCCACACAGTGTAGAGAACAAAGGGTCTACTGATAGAATACATTTATATGGTAAAGTATGGACAGAAGATGTAAGGAAGTTAAACTTATGAAAGTTGTAATTACTGGAGGTAGAGATAGCGGAATTAAACCTGGTGTACATACTATGAACAGTTGGTTACATGATTACTTTAGTGAAGGTAATGAAGTAATACAATTGAGTAGAGAAACAGGATATGATTTTGATAAAGACTACGACAAGTGTGTTGAGATAGCAAGAACAGCAGATATATTTGTCAATAGTGCTTGTGTTAACGATTATCAAATTCGCTTCTTAAATGACGTTTACGGTTATGTTCCCTACTTATTAACTATTGGAAGTATTGCAGGTGAATTCTTAGAAGTTCCTCAAGGATATGATAATCATCCTAACTATGTTGAAGTTAAGAATAAATTAAAGCAACGTTGTAAATGGATCCAACTAGAACAAATGGATAATCAAACAACTAAATTATTACATTTGAATATTACAGAAACACGTGATCCTAAGTATAATATTATAGGATTAGAAAAAACAGATTTAAATAAGGTACTAGACTTTTGGTTTGAGAATCCTATTATGTCAAATATTGATATGAGATTCTTTACAGAAAGTTATCATAAAGAATATAAACGCAATAAAGTACAAAGGATTATAGATCACTACAATGATAAGAGAAGTTAAAACACTTAACACAACAGTTGACATTAATGAATTGCAAGACTACTATAAGCAATTAGTAAATAGTCACCAAGACTTGTGTTGGAGATATAAAGATAATGTTAGTGAAGGCGTTGGCGGACACGTACTTGACAATGCTTATGGTTGGGCATTACAAAGTAATCTTGATGATTTAACATTACCTTGTCCTCCGTACAATGTTACTGAAGAACGCAAAATGCATCCTTATAAAGATACTAAATTAATGTTTGGCATTGCTCGTAAATTACAAGATGCGTTTCCATTTGCACATCAGTTTAGTGTAGTTGTACACCCTCCAGGAACTTTTATTAACTTTCATAGCGATAGCGATAATTATTTAAAAGTACATATTCCTATTGAAACTAATAGCAAAGCATATTTTCAATTTCAACCAATGCGTAGATTTGTTTTGCCAGCAGACGGAAGTATGATTCTAGTAAATACTAATATCAAACACGGTACATACAACGAAGGTGATACAGATAGAGTACACTTATTTTTTAAGATACCTATTGATAAAGAGAATGAAGTAGTAGGAATGGAAGGTAAGATATGAGAGTAATACAAAATTACGATCCTAAAGATATTACAATGGATTTATTGTATAATGACGACTCGTGGGGTGCTATTGAATTAAATGTCAAACTAGATGTTTATGAATTGCAATCTTATTATAATACTATACAACAAGAACACAACTATCAATATTTTGACTTTCAAAACTTTCCTGAGCGGTTAACTATTGAAGTTAGTAAGCAGTATATGGAATTAGGTTACTGTGGATACTATTGCGGACCAATTAGCGGATATACTCTTGCTTGGCCTAAAGAAAGATACGAACCACTGCCGCCACCTAGTCAAGCAAATGTAGATATGTTTCCTGAAACACTCGATCCAGAGTTTTATGAAAAGTGTAACGTGTTACCTCGTTTTAGATTTGGCTATATGAATACACTAATTGATATGTTAGGTGAAGACAGTTTTAAGCAGTGCATTATTACAGAACACGGACCTAGTGCAACTATTCAAACACATAAAGATTCAAATGCTAAGAAGTTACACATACCACTAAGAACAAATTCACAAGCGGTGTTTACCTTTGGTGAAAACAGAGAATTAAAATTTAATATGCGTGTAGGTAAAGTATACATTCTAAACACCAGTGCTTTTCACGGTACTGAAAATTTTGGTGATACTCCTAGAGCACATTTTATTACTCGTGTTGACGAAACAAAAATACAGGATATAATTGCTTTATGAATGTAACTATTGTAGGCGGCGGAACAGCAGGTTGGATGACAGCCGCATATCTTTCTAAAAAAACTGATTGGAATATTACAGTTATTCAAAGTCAAGATATACCTATTATAGGTGTAGGCGAAAGCACACTTCCAAGTATGTATGACTTTATTCAAGAGTGTGGTTTAACAGAACAAGATTTATTTGATAACTGTGATGCTGTCCGTAAGTACACAATAAAACATAAAAACTGGCACGGCGAAAGTTGGTTCCATCACTTTTGTTTTAATGAAGCAGAACACGATGAACAAATGCGTTGGATGGAAAACTATGAGTTACCAGATAAAAAATGGCGCCATGCTTATCACATAGATGCAAATAAACTTGGTATTATGTTGCGTGACAAAGTAGCATTACTAAATGGTGTTAAATTAGAAACACGTACACTAGAAACTATTGACGATTTACAAGCAGATTTAATTATTAATTGTACAGGGTTTAATAAACTATTTCCTAAAAAAGAATATGTAAAAACACGTCTTAAAAACAACTGTGCAGTAGTAGCACCTAGTTACGATAAAGAATTAAAATATTACACAGAAACAACTGCTATGAGTAACGGGTGGATGTGGAATATTTACTTACAAAATCGTATTGGTAATGGATATGTCTTTAGTACAGAACATCAAACAGTTGAAGATGCTAAACGTGAATTTATTGAAACGTGTCCTTATACTCTTGAACTAGATAAAATGCGAGTAATACATTGGGAAAGCAAATACTGTTTAACTCCGTATCAAGATAATATTTTAAGTATTGGATTAAGTGCCGGATTTATAGAGCCTTTAGAAGCACAAGCAATTTGGTTAATACAATATCAAATCGAAATGCTAGTAAAATTATACGGCAAACAAAAAGTTTACAATAGACAATGGATTAAAGTTGTAAAGCATATTGAAGATTTTCTTGCATTGCACTACGAAGCAACAAGTAAAGACACACCCTATTGGCAAAATCAAGTAAAAGAAATTAAGATTAAAAAGAAACCGTTTACTATCTTTGATGAATATAGTTTTAGGTGTTTAGCCAACGGTTACGCTCTTCCTCATACTTCTTAACATCAATTCTCCATATTCTTTGGGGAACATAAAACAGCATAGCACTTTGCTCTAATTTCCAAATGCCAGTCTTTGCTAACATAGGCATCATAGTATCGTTCATGCGTTTACTTTTACCACCGTCGTTGTTGATGTTAGTTGTAATGTAAAGTTCGGCATCTGGGTTTTGTCTAGTTGCCCAAGTAATTTGTAATGGCAACAAATGACTTAAATGTATTCCTGTTTTAAATATATTACGTCCAACACCTAGTGTGTAGCCTGGCAACTGTGCGCCTCTAAATAAAAGTCTATAAGCATTAGGAGATACTTCTGGTAATTTGTGTGCACCAGCAATACTAACAATTTTATCTCCATCAAATGCCGCACACCAAAAAGGACACCAGTCCCATTTCATTTTTTCTAATGATGTGTTATTACTGAAGTCTTGAGAATTACAAAATTCTTCTACTGCGGGTTTGTCATTATTAGTTAATGCTCTAAACTTTAGTTTTCCAAGTTTGTCCATTTGTTTCTTTTGCTCTCTTAACAAATCTTACAGGGTTCATTTCAAACAGATCTCCTGTTGCTTTTCCGTTTATATAACACTCATGTAAACTACTGAAACTAATTGGATAAAACATCACATGATCATCTTTTATGGTATTTAAATCAAATGATGTACTGTTATAACCAATCATTACCGGTGGAGGAAACTCAGTCATACCATACCAATTTGCTACAGTTTGGACACCACGTTCTCTAAACGCATCTATAAAACTTTGTTCTATTTTGGAACTACCTGTAACCATATAACGTACACTGCTCATATCTAACTGTTTAAATGCTTTAGTGTTACTTAATAGTTCTAAATGCCGCGGTATTAACGCTATAACCGTCGGTTTAACGCGGTTAAACAGTTCAGGGTAGGTGTAGGTACTAAAGTTGCTAGAAACGTGCTGTGCGCCGCTTAAAAACGCAGGAAGAGCGGTGATTGTGTAGTGGGCAATAGTGTTTGCAGGGAACACATCGAGTACTATATCGTCTTTGGTAAGTCCAATTTCTTTTATACTTTTGGTTGCACATTCTTTTATATAATCCCAAGAATGTTTAACCTCTTTTGGTTCGTCGGTACTACCAGATGTGAATAGTGTAAGAGTGCTCATACACTTACTTATTTTAAAAAGTTTTTGGTAAAGTTAATGCTGGTTAGTACAGTGCGTTCCAAGCAACACCATCATAGTATACTGGATAACTTACAGCACCGCCTTTTGATGCTGGATCCCAGTTAGTACCGTCAGCAATAACAATCATTCCTTCTACTGCTGTAGGAGCACTTGTTTGTGGTGCTAGTTTCATAAACCCGTTTACGTCTAAGTGTGCATCTGCAACGTGTACTGCCGCTTGGTTAATAGCAAAGTAACCACGTGCATCAAAAGATGCCGCAACCAATGAAGGTGCTGTACCTGTTCCTGCATTGTTAAGGAAAATAATTTTACCTTTAGCAGTATCATTGGCAACTGTTTCATTATTGTCAACAGTTAATGCAATAATTGCGTTTGGAACATTACCTTCAGTGCCGCTACCGTCAACATCTGGATCAACTGATCTAGAACTTAAAACGCCAACATAATCACCTGCTGTTGCTTTAACAGGAGTAACCATATCGCCGTGACGTGCAGTAAATGTAAACTTGGCACTATCATTAATGCCAGTACCTGCAATGTTAACAATTTCAATTGGCTCAGATCCGTCTGCGTTAACAACCTGGAATACGTTAGAAACTACATCGTTAATATCGCCAATACGAACTTCATTAACACCTTGAACTGTAATCTGATTATCAACAATGTTCATTACACCATTAAACAGTTTAACAGTACCGTCTGTTCCATCAATGATTGTACTAGAATCTTCAGCAAATACAGAACCTTGTAGATCTGCATTTAGTTGTGTAATTTGCAAAGCATTAAGATCAAGATCGCCTGGCTTCCATTGAGCGGCAAGATTATCCCAAGTAAGGATTTGTCCGTTGATAGGAGCGTCTGCACCTGATGTACTTACATCACCTAGACCGTCAATACTCTTAGATGCTAATTGTGCATCAAGATCAAATGACAAAAATGCTTCATCACCTACAACCCAGCCACCTGCACCACCGTTAGCACTTGAATCGTATTTTAAAATTTTGTTAGTAGCAACACCAGATACAGCATCAACATTAGTTAAATCATTTAGTTCTTGTGCAATATTAAGTGTTTGTGGTTCCCATGTGTTTCCAGTAGTGTTCCACGTTAGCACTTGTCCGTTAGCAACACCAGCAGTAACAACATCGGTTAAGTCATTTAATCCTACGTCTGGATTAATAAGTGTACCTGTTGATGATGATCCATCGCCAACGTATAATTTACCTGTGTCGGTAGTGTAAATGGGTTCACCCGTTGCTGAGGAGCCTACTAGGGCGTCTAACTCGGCTTGTGTACCTCTTCTAAATTTAAGTGCCATACTTGCTAACTCCTGATATCTGTTTGCTATATGTATTTATGCGAATTGACATCTTTCTTTATTCTTACTTATTTACGCATTTTAGCGTTTTTTAAGGCTTTAGTAACGCCTTTTTCAACATCAAGTTTGATCTTTTTACTGTCAATAGCGAAGTTAACGCCTGCAATCTCCGCGCCGTATGTATCAAATAATTCACGAATTTCCTTATTGAAGGACGTTTGAGTAGCATTGGTTTTTGTTTCTATAATCCATATTTTCTTGTTCTTGAAGCGAACTTCAATATGTTCTAGGTACTCTAGAGGTATTGAATCAATTTCAATACCCCTGAATACTTCTGGCCAATGTCTGATTACGTCTTCAGGAAGTTTAAGTTTCCTGGACCCCATCTAAGTTAAGCCTTGGCTTTTTTCTTAGTAGGTACAAGTTCCTCTGCTTGACGTCTTAGTTCTGCCGCTTCTTTACTTAATCTATCTGCTTGTGAGCGATATGATTTAGCAAGTGCTTCGTCACTTAACACATCTTCGGTTTGTTGAACATCAATTGGCTCTCCTGAAGGAGCAGTTACGTCACCAGTTGGTACTGATTGAGTAGTCTCTTTAGCCGTACTACCATCTGTGATAGCAAGGTCATCAATTGAAACACCTTTTTGTTCAGCAATGATTTTGTTCAACTCGTCTAACGAAACTGATGTAGTGTTAGTTGGAGTCATTTCAACATCTTTAGTAGGAACTTTAAGAAGTTTGCCTTGAGTATGAAACTTAGCCAACATAATTGAACCATCGCTTAAACTTGTACGAGCCATTGCTTCGGCAAGTTCGTTTGCTGATTGACCAGTTGGTGACTCAATTAACTGCATTAAAATGTCGTGATCTGAATCTGTTAGGTTTTCAGTTGACACAATCAATGCATGATTAGAATCACCAGGAAGAGTTCTGTACGCAACAGCAACTTTCCTTTTGTTTGTTTTTAATCTTCCAATATGCTTAATAGCCATTTTATTTCTCCGTTACAGGTTCGCCAGATAATGCCGCTGATGCATCAGCACCTGAGACTGGAACATCTTTCTGGACAGGTTCTTTTTCAGCCGCCTTAGCCGCGTCTGCCTGTTGTTTTTGTACTGACTGTAAAAATGTATCTAACTTATTATAAGTTGTACCTACAGCCGCTAATTCGTTGGCCTTAAATGCGCCACGTTGTGTAGCCACATCAATTACTGTTCTAAGAGTGTTTAGATCTTGAACGGTTAATTCAACTGCACCTGTGGCCGGTCCTGGTGCTGTTGCTTGTGTTGTTGTATCAGACATATGTCTTCTCCTTTGTTTAGTAATGTATATACTTTATTACTTATTTGTATTTTAAAAGAGGACACGCCAAAGCGAAATATGAAAGTTCCTTTGGATCCTCAAAACCGATTCTTAATCGGTGTTCTAAAGTATTATTCTGTTGTATTTGGATACTTTTACCAATGTAAAATCTACTCTTACAATGAGTGAGTATCCAATTTGTTAGTGCCTTTTCTAGATTATAATTTGGATGAATATCTAAGTACTCTAAATGAGGTCCTGGATATTCTAAACGTCTTAGTTTAAAATAGTTAAGCGGATTTGGTTTCAACTTCATAGTGTGTAGTTACTCCGAACGGTGCTTGTGTTTCTTTATTATGATGACTATGAATAACAAAGATAGTATCACAATAGTCAGGATCTCCCCAACCATCCCAAGTATATCCGTCAGTAAACATAATAAATTTCTTAGGAACAATATCGTTTTCTTTCATGTAATTCCAGTTACACATAAAGTCTGTGCCACCACCACCTACAACTTCATAAGATGTTAAATCGTTTGAAGATGCATCAAAGTCTGCTTCATTATAAACTTCTGTATCAAAGCACCAAACTTTAATATTAAAATCTTGGTATTGATCCATAATGCCTTGTACTTCTGAAAGAAATATCTTTGCTTGTTCGTCGCCAATTGAACCTGACATATCAATAGCAACACAAATATCAATAGTATCTTCAAAGTTCATACCAGGAAGAATAGCACCAGTATGCCAGCCTTTACGTGAAGGACGACTAAACGTAAAATCGTTCTTAATAGTTGATTGTATCTGTTGCTGAAGTAACTCTCTCCAGTTCATTTTAGGTTCAGTTAGATCTTGAATGATACGTGCAATTTCAGCAGGCATATTTCCAGCACCAGAACTTTGTGCTGAACTGATCATTGACTCTTTAATTTCATCTCGGATTTTACGTAGTTCTTCTTTGCTATAACTAGGTTTACCTTCACCTTTTTTATCACTATCTCCAGACTTGCTTTGACCTTGATTAGTACCATCTTGTTCCCAATCAACGTGCTCGTCAAGTAATTGACCTAGTTGTTTAAGTTCTTCTTCATCATATTTTTTATATAGTTCATCATAGATTTCTTCTGATGACATCGGATCATATTTAAAATCTTGATAAATTTGAATGTCTGCAGGCTTTTCACCAATCTTATCACGAACAAGAATGTTGTTAACTTTGTAGTCAGCCGCAATATTATGAACCATAGGATCACGTTTTTCTCTACGACCCATATGATCGTAAACGCAGTGTAGGATTTCGTGTGCAATTACAAACTCGATATTTTTGTTTGTAAGAGTTGAAAAGAACGCAACATTATAAAACAAGTTACGTCCATCTGTAGCGGCAGTTGGACACCAATCACTAGCGTCTTGTATCTTAAGACGTGTTGCCATATTACCAAAAAATGGGTGACGAAGTAGCAAACCTACTCTTGCAACAATAATTTTATCAAGAACTTCTGCACGAAGTTCGTCAGTAATTTCAACTTCTACTTTAGTTGCTTTTTCTAAAACAGTTGTATTTGCCATTATGTATTCCTCTCAGTGCCTTATTATGTATATATTATAGTATATTTAAGATGGAAAGTCAACCCCTAAAAAGATTGGGGAAACAGTGCTGTGAAAGGACTTACCAGCATAGCCGTTGCCTTTCTCAATGTTTTGGAACAACACTGCTCCCCCAAAAAGTTAAGAAGCCTGTGCGGCAGTTACATACTTGCCGAATTTTTCATGGAACTCATCAAAACATTCAACTTCATCTGGATCGATTGGAAGTTGATATTGGGTAAGAGCAAGTTTGATGCCCATTACTACCAATTCTGTATCAAAGTTATCCATTGCAAAACGTAAAAAGTTATCAACCATGTCGTTGAACTTTTTGTCGTTTTTGTCACTGGCTTCTTTTAGTTCATAGCAAAGTGAAACAGTCAAGGAATACATGGCACTGATTTCTCTAGTTTTCAATTCTTTCACCTTACCTGCTAAAATCTCTGAAGGATTAGGCAAGTCTGATGCCATCTTACGATGGGCCATAAACTTAACAGCAAGGCCTTCGCCTACTGCACCACTAACTAAATCAGTAGTGGTATTCTCGTCATCATCGTCCTCAAGAAGTTCGGACACAAATGACCAAGAACGCGGTGTAGCAAATGAACGACTTGGCGACTTAGGATCAAAGTCATACAAGTCTTTCTTGCTATATGTTAGATAACCGACAACATCTGTGTGAATGTTGTTTGCAGTTGCCCAACTAAACCAATCGTCAAAATCAACCTTAAGTTCTAAGTGAACAAAACGATTAGCAAGTGGCGCCGGCATCCTGTATGTGACGCCTTTATCTGCGTCTCGGTTACCCGCGGCTACAATTAGTACATTGTCCGGCAACACATATTGTCCAACTCTACGGTTAAGGATCAATTGATATGCCGCGGCCTGTACTGCTGGTGCCGCAGAATTCATTTCGTCTAAGAACAAAATAATGTTCTTATGTTTTTTAGCCAACTCAGCAGTTGGAAGTTCTTGCGGTGGTGCCCATTTCATTACATTGTCGTTTGCCGCATAGTAAGGAATACCTTTAATGTCTGTAGGTTCCCAAAGTGACAAACGAACGTCAATGACGTGTGCGTCTAAGTAATCACCAATTTGGTGAATAATGTCTGATTTACCAATACCTGGTGCGCCCCATAAAAATAATGGACGTTTCTTTTTGAATGCTCTAATAATACTCTTCTTTGCATTATTAGGACTAACAGTGCGAGTTGCGATATTTTCCATTTTGTATTCCTCTCTTTCAGTGCCTTAGTTAATTTCTAACTATGTTTATAGTATAGCATCACTAGGATAAAAGTCAACCGGTTTTTTATATATTTTGGTGAAAAAAATAGATTAAGATAGTTCTTCGTCTGCTCGTTTTAATGCTTTAGTTAAGCCGTATTTCTTAACATCACCACTAAAAAGATGTAATTCGAGTGCTTTCTTTTCGTCAAAAACTACTATCATTCTGTTAGTCAAGTAGTATGGACACGTAATAAATTGGTCTAACCAAATTACTGTGTTAGTTGTAAGTTCAAAATCTTGTGGGAATGGAACCTCATAGTCTGTGATTCCTATTTTTTCTGTAAGAAATAAGTAGCCTTTATCAGTAAGACGCAAGCCACCTGTTTCTTTTACTCTAGTATTTTGCCACCAAACAGATAGATACTGTTTCATAGTGGCTTCATTAATACTAATGTCTGCTTGTTTTAAGAAAACTTTTGTATAGGTTTCTTTCCAGTTCACTTTACCTTGCCTTCGCGTAGAAGTTTTTCTCTATTAGCCATATGCTTCATTTGTACTTCTTCTTTGCTTCCACCGAAGTATGCAACAGCATGACCTTCTTCTACAAGAATGTCTGTTACCATACGTCCGTCATTAGAAACAAAGTCTCCTAAGATACGTCCGAACTTGCCTTTCATATCTTCGCCATTCTTATTAACTTGTGTTTTTAGAATAGCAGTTTTATCTAGTAATTCTTTAAGACGTGCTTTAGAAGCAAGTCCGAATTTCTTTTCTACTTTGTCTCTGGTTCTTGATTCTGGTGTGTCTATGCCCATGATACGGACACGTTCATCTTTTAACCATACTCCAAATCCTAAGTCTATGTCTACGTCTACTGTATCGCCGTCCACGACTTTTACTACCTTTACTTTATATTCGTACATATTGCCCTCCGCCCTGTTATTGTACTATATTTCTTTAACTACATCTCCGTCTACTAATCTTACTACAGAAAATTGATCTGTGTTAAATAAATCGTTTAATTTTTTCGCTAAGTTATGTGCGTGTCCTGGATTTGAAAAAGATACTTTTTTGTATTTAGGTCCAGGAAAATTTGTTAGTGAATTTTGAGTTTTTAAGTTAAAAGGCTTACTTTGATAAAACACTGCCCAAATGGCTTCCGCGGCGAGTATCTGATCGCTCTTATATGTTTTCTTATCTATGTGTTCTAACAATACTGTTGGTTTAGGTCTTGACATAAAATATACGTATTCCTTTTAGTTAACTACGTATATATTTATCTTATTTCTCAGTAATTGTTATGTTAAATGCCGTCGTTATACGAGGTTCTGTTGTTGTTTGTTTAGGAATACTATGGTTTAAATAGGGTGGAAAAAATATCATATCGCCTTCTTGTGCGTTAGCATATACGACTTCTTTTGGCCATAGATTAGGTAGTTTTTCTACTACAGGAGTAGGTTGTGTACTTCTAATACCATCTTGTGAAGGGTTATAAAATACAGTAGGAGTGTGTATTGCAGTATCATATTTTACATAATGTACTGCACAAATTTGTATGGTGCGAGGACTTGATAGATGGTTATGTGTTTCTCCCCAGCCATCTTTACCAGTTACGTTATACCAAGCATCAATACCGATAGTCCAGTGATACTTGTCAGTATTAAATCCGTAATGACTAATAAATTTACTTATTGTAGGTTCATATTTTACAAACAGGTCATCCCAGTCTACTGCACGAGCACCTGGAAAATAATCGCTGTATACATTGCAAAAATCGCAATTAGGACCTTTAGTATTGAATTCGCTTTCTATATTTGAAACAAAGAATGATTTGATTTCGTCATGCTTATCAACCTTTACTTTATAGATATCAGTTGAAAAGAGTGTTTGTGTTTCCATTATTCTTTAAAGCCACCACCGTCCATCTCTAAATTGACGACTTCGTTTTCTTGACGAGTGGCATTATCGGCCACGAGTCTTTCTAGTTCTCCATGGAGTCTAGATTCAACTTGGCCGATTGTAAGTGCAAGTATTTCGGCTTGTTGCATATTAAGTTTAACATCTTTAGCATTAGATAATTTAGCAGACTTTACTTGCTGAATAAATTGTTCTAATGGACTTGTATTAATCGGTTCTTTTTGCATCTGCATTTGCCTTACTTAATTCTTGTCGCATTGTTAATTCATCTTTAAATGGACCTTTAGAAGTATAACCTTCAATAGTCATTAGTTTAGGACAAAAACTTCTTACCCAACCTTTATCGAATTTAATAATATAGTAACCTGCACAATATAAACTTTTACTTTTTTTACTCTTAGTAAACAAAGGAAGTTTACGTTTTACATCATACATTGCATTGTGTGGAATACAACTAGTTGGAAATCCTTGAACTTCTTTTTCTTGGGGTGCCTTAGTTGAAGTGTCTTTAACTCCCCATTCGATTTCAATATCGCTAGTAAGTTGTTTTTCGTTTTCGTAAAACTTAGTATGTGTATTACAGCAATACATATATGTCTTATCTTCTTGACGTGATAACGTACCAATACGTTCCCCGTCTTCTTCAATAATCCAGAATTTGTTTGCAACGATTGGGTTTGCTTTTAAATGTGTCATTACATTGCCTCCTTAAAAGTTTCAGAGTCTATGACTCTTACATTTATATCTGTATTGGCCGCGATAGCCGCATACAATCTTGTACGTCCATCAATTACAAAAGTTTTACCTTCTGTAGTCAGTAGCATTGGTGGTTCGCAATCTCCATTGATTACAGAGTCGATTATTTCTTCTAGATCAAACTCACGTTCTCTCATATGGCGTTTATCACGTTTTAACATAGACTTCACGAATGTATTTCTATAGTCTTCTGTACCGCTTGCTTCTTCAACTTCCTTTAGAGTATATTCATCCTCAGGTAAGTTTAGCAAGTTATTTAACCTTTTAATTTCGCTAATTTTTAGATTTTGGACAGATAGATTATCAATAATTCTACCCATCAGTTTACATACAAAGTCTCTTTTATGGTTATCCATTGGATTATCGGTACCAGTATCAAATGGTAAATTTTCTACAAATTTGATAATTTCTGGGTCACGTTGGCCGAATAATTCGTATGCATAAAAGTATCCTACTTCTTCATATATCATGCTTCATACCTTGCTTGTAAAGGTTCACTATAAGCCTGCACTTGATCTACAATTCTTTGTAAATCGTGCTTTGCACAAAATTTCATAAGTCTTAATCCAACTTGCGATACTGCTTCTACCTTAGTTGCTGTTGCAATAGTTTCTGCAATTTTAACTTTAATATCATCAGGCTGTGCAGATAAATCACAAAGTGTTACATTTCTAGTATAATCATCTAGTACACGATGCTCAACACCGTCATGATCTACCCAACGTTGTAGCATCATGTTATTCCAATTATAACCTTTACTATCTTTATCAGCATAGGCTTCTGTAAGACCTACTTTGTTCTTAGTACCTTTAACACGTACACCAGGATATGCACTAAACACATTGTCACTAGTATCGCCTCGCATACACTTTTCAAATAGTAACCATTGTGGATCAGGAGCACCTTTAGGCTGTTTAGTTTTCTTATCAATTACAGGTTGACCTTTTTTGTCAAAGTAACCTTCGTGTGTAATTGTAACATCTTGAATACCGTTATATTGTTTAACATTAGGTGCAATAAGTTGTGCAAAGTCACCGTCGGTTGAAATAATAACATGATTATCGTTAGGGTGTGATTGCACCCAACCTGCAATTAAATCATCTGCTTCAAGTTCAGGATGTTGTAAAACAGTACAGTTAGTTTTTGTAGTTACAAAATCTTTAAACTCGTCAAACATTTCCCAGAAGACTTCCTCTTCTTCTTGCTGACTTGCAGTTAGTGCCGCACGAGCATCGCTTCTATTTCTTTTGTAAGGCTCGTAATAATCTTTACGCCAACTACGTCCTTCTAAGCAGAACACAACATGACTACCATCAAACTCTTGCCAAGCCTTTTTCAAACTACTAAGAGTAATATGAAATGCCATACCTACTTTATCTGTAAGGTTACCACGAATAACGTGCCTTGCTCTAAAGAATGTATTTGCTGTATCTACTAGAATATATGTCATTGTTTTATTATACTACCCTTTTGTTTGTTTGTCAACCTGTTGTTGTGATTTACTTTGAATATCTTCTAAGATATCTTTATTAATAAATGGAACAGCATTAAAAAACTCTGCATCAAAAGATCCAGTTAGTCGTAAATCAAATGCTACACTTACTCGAACATCGTCTTTAGTATACTTTTCTACATAGTGTGGTACGCAACTTGGAAAAATTACACAACCACCTTTTTTATTTGGTAATGCAATTTTTGATTCAGGATCAAATGCAGAATGATAAACAGTTTTAGTTTCATAATCATCAAGATGTACATTACCACTCAAGTACGAATCAGGTTGAGCACCATGGGCGTGTGAATCCATACCTTCATCTTTTCGTAAGATATTTGCCCAACAAACAATTTGTAGATCTTTTAATTCTAATTGCTGTTGTTTAACATACTCGAGATATGAGTATCTTAAGAATGTTAGCAATTCACTAAAAGCCGCCTCTTCCATCTTTAAAAGATTATAACGTCCAAAGCGTGTAGTGATATGATTTTCATCTAATCCAGTACCACCGCTATTAGAATATTCTAAATTTAAAATAGTTTTTTCATTGTTTACAATCCACTCACGACATTTATCAACATGATCGAGATCAGTCCAGTTTGTTAACCAAAGTGGAATATTCCAACTTGGTGCAAACTCTGTTAGAGGGTGGTAACTTTTAATTCTAATTAATGACATTATTTGACCTCCGATTTACCGTCACCTAAATTTTTTGTATTAATAAAACCTGCTCCTCGATTAGGATCATGTCCTTCGTCTTCGAGTACATTTCTAGCAAGATCTTTAAACCACAAATCAACAATTTCTTCATTGCTCTCACCAGCATAACCAGCATCAAGCAGTTGCTCAATAAATTCATTATTCCAATCGAGTTCAAAGAATCCGTTTCGAATGTTGTCTTTATTAACTTGTGTATCAAGTACGCCAACCCAAGGTTTTTTAGCCTTAGTTGCCGCCTCCTTCTCTTTCATCATTAAGTCACGATGAGAAAGTTCTGTTGTATTAGTTTGTTTCTTTTTAAACATATTTTTAAGTTTATCCATCATAATAGTCCTTTCTCTCTTAATTCATCATCAAGAGGTTTACTTGAGTGTTTTTTCTTAAGTTCCCCATGCGTTGCCGAAGATGTCGACGTGTAGTCTTGGGGTGTAACGCCAGCCCCGCTCCATTGCCAATTCTGCGACTCGTCTAGTGTTGAGGGTGTATTCTTCCGATCTGCCCCCCAACGGCATGATATAAACTGGAACATCGATCCCAGCGTCACGATATTCTTGAACCGCTTTGGTAACTTCATCCACGTCCATGTTATCAGCAACAACAAATTTAAAATACATATTACTATTAGGTACATCAAAGTAACTACGAGCAATATCGGGATTGATAGCATCACCCCAAGACTCTCCGCTAACGGAAAGTTTCGGACTGCAACTAAAAGTGACTTCAAATCTGTCTTGAGTTTCCAAGTATTGTTTGAAATCATTGTGTAAAGTTTGTGTTGTATTTGTTTCAAATGTAACATTTTTTAAGTCTCGCATTCTTGGGTGTTCGAATAATTCCTTGTAAAATCGTTGCCAACCTAACAAAGGTTCACCACCCGTTAAGATAAAGTGTACATCTTGACCATTATTCATAGTCCACTTGCCTTCTGGAGTTAAACTAAGAATATGCTCTACTACTTCATCAACAGTTTTATCTTTCATAAACTTTTTAAATTCAGGATAGATACTTGCATATGTGTCACAACCTGTATGCACAATAGGCAACTCATGAAAAGTGTCTACCTTCTCAGTAACACCTTCATCTAAAAGTTTACGTACCTCTGGGTTATACTTAACACCAGTTTCTCTCATTGGAGTACCTCTAGGCAACCCAAAGTTCATACAACGAAAGTTACAACCAAATGTTCTTAAGAACACACTAGGGACTCCAACAAACTTGCCTTCGCCCTGTACACTATAAAATGCTTCTGAATATCTTAGTTTCATTCTTTCACCTGTACCAATGGCTCATTATAATATGCGTCGTGATAATCACCATTTTTTTGAAATTGTCGAATAGTAGTATCTTTAACAAGCATACCATCTTTAACTGTGTAGGTAGTGTATTCTACTTTGATTACACCTTCCTTGCTTCTTTCAATATGTGATTTCATAGGTCCTTCTGTTATCATCTTGGTGCAAACTCCTGTTGTAATTTAATATTATCCATAAACTCTTTTTTAGTTCCTGCATCTTCTTTAAAACTACCTTTTAGTACAGTTGTTTGAGTTAATGAACTATGCGCCATAATGCCTCTATTTTCACAACAACCATGTGTTGCTTGAATGTATACACCTAAGTGTTTTGCATTAGTAGCCTTTTCAATTTCACGTGCAATATCATTTGCAAGTTCTTCTTGTAGTGTACCACGTCTAGCACACCACTGTGCAATACGTGTATACTTAGAAAGTCCAATTACTTTTCCATTAGGAATAACGCCAATATATGCTACTCCTGTTACTGGTTGATGGTGATGCGAACAAACACTTTTAAGTTCGCTTCTTACAACAAGCATACCTGTGTAAGCATTTTCACCTTCGTTTGGAAACGCTGTTGCTGTAGGAATCTTATCATAACGTCCTTGCATTAGTTCATTGTAATACATTTTTGCAAGACGTTTAGCAGTACCATGACTGTTAGGATCGTTTTCTCTATCGATAATAAGTGCGTCTAGAACGCCTTCAAACTTTTCCGCGGCTTCGTCAATTAGTTTTTGTTTTTCACCTTCATAGATGAATTCACTAATATTGTCACCTGCCCAATAACGCTTGTTTGCGTCCTTAATTCTGCGTGTTACTTCTTCATATTTTTTCATTTACTTCTCCGAGTTATAGACGAGGATGTCTACTATGTTTTACATTATATACTTTATTTAGGTTTTTGTCAAGTATATTATGCACTTAAAAATACTTTTTGAGCATTTCAATTTGATCATCGTATTCTGCTACAATGTTCAATTCTTTTTCAATTGCTTCCAAAATGTCTGGATGTTCGCCAACTCCTGCGGCTCTTTCCAAATATACTTCGACATTCATTTTGTGTTTTGCAATATGACCTTCTGCGTGTTTAATCATAGCCGCAATCATGTTTTCTCTATTATACATTAGTTTACCTTTCCAATTTGTGTTATAAATTCCTTTGCAATAAGAGTGTGTGCTTCTTTATTGAAGTGTTCGT